>FLNV01001696.1_pt1 | contig 11020 bp, 5 predicted proteins | sample 1140351 | NCBI WGS metagenome assembly FLNV01 (sample SAMEA3878207, study PRJEB12797) | bioreactor metagenome | biome: Moose rumen | place: Sweden | collected 2011-10 | reverse complement strand
TTCTGCTTGAAGTATTCCATCGAGACGTAGAGCCAGATGTCGCGCGAGAGGTCGATCAGGATGGTGTTGACGCGGCGCAGGGCATCGAAGTAGGCGGCCATGTAGTCGTAATGCTCGATTTGCGTGGTGGTCTGCTGCCGCTTGAGTTTCAGGCTCTTCTCCACGAACTTCTTCGCAAAGGCGGGCCAGTCGATGTCGGGGTAGGCCACCTTGTGGGCGTTCATGTTGCCCGTGGCACCACCGAACTTGGCCGTGAAGGGCACGGCGTTGAGCATCTTCAGTTGGTCGTTGAGGCGTTCTACGAAGACATAGACTTCCTTGCCTAAGTGCGTCGGGCTGGCGGGCTGGCCGTGGGTCTTGGCCAACATCGGGATGTCGCGCCATTCCTCGGCCATCGCCTTCAGCTTGTCGATGAGGTCTTCCAAGGCGGGCTTCACCACGAGTTTGTGTGCCTCCATCATCGAGAGCGGCACGGCGGTGTTGTTGATGTCTTGCGAGGTGAGGCCAAAGTGCAGAAACTCCTTGAAATCAGAGAGTTCCAACTCGTCGAAGCGGCGTTTCAGGAAGTATTCCACGGCTTTCACGTCGTGGTTGGTCTCTTTCTCTATCTCTTTGATTTCCAGTGCGTCCTCGATTTGGAACTCCTCGTAGATGGCGCGGAGGTCATCGTAGTCGCCGTCGAACTTTTCGAGTTGCGGCAAAGGCAGCTCGCACAGGGCGATGAAGTATTCCACCTCGACCATTACGCGATAGCGGATGAGGGCAAATTCACTGAAAAAGTCGTCCAATTCGGTGGTCTTGGAACGGTAACGCCCGTCGATGGGCGATATGGCGGTTAAAGCGTTGAGGTTCATGTTTCTGCGGATTGTGTTTTTCTATGGATAGTGTATTTTCTACGGAGTAAGGGAGTATAGGAGGGTGGATTTGGTATAATGTACAATGTGTGGTTATTCTATCTTGTGGTTGACAACAGTATGGATGCCTTCTTTAAGGTTTTCGACATTGAAATTGATGACATAACCTAATTTACAATCTGTAAGCCTAAGATATGTATATAATTGCTTTTCAAATAGTTTCTTGTATTCTGTTACTGATTTTAGCTCGATGATGACCAAATCGTCAACGATGAGGTCAAGGCGTAAATCGTCTCGGATTTTCTCGCCTTTGTAATATACAGGAACAGATACCTGACGCTTGACTTCAAAACCATTGTTAGAGAGTTCTCTATAAAGAGCCTCCTCGTAGATGCTTTCCAATAAGCCTGGGCCTAACTCGTTATAAACTTCATAAGCGCAATGCAGCAATTCGTAGGTGTAGTCTCTTGGTATCATGTTCCTGTTTTCTATGGTTAAATCTACAGAGCAAAGGAGGAATGGGCTTTATTGTCCCTTTCTCCAAAGCTCCGTAGAAAAAACAATTCATCAGCAGAGGAAGATCAAGCCTCTTCCAGCTTGTCGTTAGACCCCAAAACGTTCACGATCTTGTGGATGTAGAGCTTCTTCATGTTGTCGCGGGCGGGACCGAGGTACTTGCGCGGGTCGAACTCGGCGGGCTTCTCGGCGAAGGCCTTGCGGACGGCGGCGGTCATGGCTAAGCGGCTGTCGCTGTCGATGTTGATCTTGCAGACCGCGCTCTTGGCGGCCTTGCGCAGCTGCTCCTCAGGGATGCCGACTGCCGCCTTCAGCGAACCACCGTATTTATTAATGGTGTCCACCTCGTCTTGCGGCACCGACGACGATCCGTGCAGCACGATGGGGAAGCCGGGCAGCTTCTTCTCGATGGCTTCGAGCACGTCGAAGGCCAACGGCGGCGGCACTAAGCGACCCGTCTCAGGGTCGACGGTACACTGCTCGGGCGTGAACTTGTAGGCACCGTGTGAGGTGCCGATCGAGATGGCCAACGAGTCCACTCCGGTCTTGGTCACGAAGTCGATGACTTCCTCAGGCTTGGTGTAATGGCTCTCTTCGGCGGCCACTTCGTCTTCCACGCCGGCCAACACGCCGAGTTCGCCTTCCACGGTCACGTCGTATTGATGCGCGTAGTCGACCACCTTGCGGGTGAGAGCCACGTTCTCGTCGTAGGGCAGGGCCGAGCCGTCGATCATCACCGACGAGAAGCCCATGTCGATGCACGACTTGCACAGCTCAAACGAGTCGCCGTGGTCCAAGTGGAGCACGATTTCGGGATGGGCGCAGCCGAGTTCCTTGGCGTATTCCACCGCGCCTTGGGCCATGTAGCGCAGCAAGGTCTGGTTGGCGTAGTTGCGTGCGCCTTTCGACACTTGCAGGATTACGGGCGACTTGGTCTCGACCGCCGCCATGATGATGGCCTGCATCTGTTCCATGTTGTTGAAGTTGAAGGCCGGGATGGCATAGCCGCCATCGACCGCCTTGGCGAACATTTTACGGGTGTTCACAAGCCCTAATTCCTTGTAGCTTACCATGTTATGTTGTTTAATTGTTGATTGTTTAAATTGTTGAATTGTTGCAAAAATAGGAAATACTTCCGTTTCTTCGTCATCTAACGCTCACTTTCTTGCTGCAACTGCCATTTTCGGAGTTCAACTTGATGATATACAGCCCCGAAGCCAATCCGCCCAAATCCAAGGCAAGACTCTCGCCTTTTGCGGGATGGCCTATGGCTCGCGTCATCATGCGCTCGCCCAACAGGTTGTAGACCTCGACGGTGGCCTTGCCTTGCAGCGTTTCGTCAAACACCAAGTTGACCTTGCCGTCGGTGGGGTTGGGGAAGAGGCTGAAAGCGGGTGCCACCACTTCGGGAAGCCAAGTGCCAAGGATGTGGATGCTCTTGCTGATAGGCTCGGCATCGCAGCCGTTGTCGGCAGTCACCGAAAGTACAGCTTCGGCATCGTTCGCGTGCAGGTTCCAAAGGATGTCGATTTCGTTTCCACGGCTGAAGACGTGGCCTTCTGAGGCGGGTTCCATGTGCCAAAGGTAACGTACCCCCGTTTGGCCTTCGATGGAGTAGTGGCTGACGGGTGTCGCGAACTTGCTGACTACGCTGTCGCCGATGATGTCGCCTTCCAACACGATTTCGTCCAACAAGGTGATCGTAGTCATGCTTGTCGACGTGCCGTTGCCGCCCACGGCGTTGAGCTTTAGCGTGACTTTGTTGTTGGCAAAGTCTTGTGCGCCAGGATAATATACTGTTTTGGCAACGGTGTCGTTCTCGAAATGACCGTCGCCGTCGGTGGCCCAAAAGAGGGTGTCGCAGTCGTAGGCATAGGCATGGCTGAGTTCGACGGGCGTGTCCTTGCACCAAAGCAGGTCGTCGCCGGCGTAAGCCATCGGAGTGTGCGGCGGCGGGAAACAGAGGTCGTCGAGTCGGATGCCAAACTCTTCCTCGCCATTCATGACCATCTCAAAGTCGAGGGTTTCGCATTCGGGAAAGACCGTGGCCTCCCAATACCTCCAGTCCGCGCTTGAGAAAGTCTGGGTTTTCGTGCCTGATGCGGTCTTTTCCTTCAGGGTCATCGTTTCAAGGCTGTTGGTGCCGTATTGGCCGGTCTTGACAAGGAACGACATTTTTCCTTCGGGGATGTAGCCCTCGGTGCTGAGCAACAGCCTGGTGGCCCTGTTTTTTGGCGGTGTGGTCTCCATGCAACGGCGGCCTTCGCCGGCGTCGGTGTCGCTGTAATACCAAGGGTAGTTTGCGGAGTTTTCCCAAGAGAAGAAGGGGTTGAGCGTGTCGCTTTCGAAGTTCTCGAAGATACCGCCGTATTGCAACGAAGGCTCAAACACGACTTCGAGTGCCTCCATGCTGAGGCTGAGCTTGGCTTGGAGCCATGCGCCGCCGATGTCGTTGGGCAGGGTTTCGATGGCAAAAGTCAAAGTTCGCGTGCTGCCAGTCGGCAGGTTGTCGACGACGATGCGGGGCGTTTGCACCGTGATGAAGGGAGCCATGACCTCGAAATCGGCGATGAACGGGCCGCTGTCGGTTTGGCCGTAGTTGTAGATGGTGAATGTGATTTCAGTTGTGCCTTCGTAAGGGATATGGGTGGTGCGCTGCTCGTCGGTTGTCAGGGTGAATGCCGACAGGATGCCAAGAATGGGTGCGGAGGCGATGCGCTGGAAGTCGATTTCTTGGATTACAGTGCCGTTGTCGAGGATGAGCTTGAAGTCGATGGCGGTTTGGTCGGGGATGTCGTGACGTAGTTTGAAGCTGAATGCGTTTTGAAGCGTGACGCGGCTATCAGCCTCCAGCATGGGGCAGGTGGCGGTTCCGTTCAGGATTTCCACATATGGCGACTCGCAAACCAAGTTGATGCTGGTGTTTTCGGCCATGTCGAAACCCGCGTTAAACAGCATGAGGTCGATGTTGGCGGCTTCCCCGAACTCAAGGGTGTCGTTTGCGTTGTCGTCGCGCAGCAGATAGCCCTCCATAATCATATATGGCCCCGTGGCGGGAATGACGGTCACGTTGCGATGGAAGCGGATGCGTCCTGGATGGGTCACGGTTACGTCGAATTGCTCGCCGGCTGCCATCGTAGGTAGGGCAAAGGTCTGGGCCTGCCCTGTGGCAAGGACGAGGTGAAGGATTTCTTCGCCTCGTGCGATGCATACGAGTGTGCCTTCCTCTGCCGTAATCGTGTATTCGGGTAGGTTTTCGCTATGGTAGGCAGCGGCTGCAACATTCAAAGGCTGTGGCACTTCGGTAAAGAGGTTGAGGTAGGTCTCGCCCAAGAAGTTGAACAGGTTCAGCGTCTTCTCGGTCTCGGTGGGCCACGAAGCGTAGGGCCTGAACGACTGCTGGCTAAGGAACAGTTTTCCGGCGACGAGGGCGTAGGCGGGATAGGCAAAGTCGGTGACGGTCTGGCTGCCCAAGGTAGGCATGAAATCGGGCCAGAGATAGTCCAACATGCCCCAAGTGATGATGTCGTTGAAGTGGGAATAGGTGACGCTGGCCGCACCGATGACCCCGATGGCTCCGGGCTCGGCCTTAAGGAACGTCTCGGAGAGGCAGGTGGTCCAATTGTCCCAATAATTGTTGGTCAGGCATCCGATGGAGAAGATGAACGTTGGCCAATCGGCATGTATTTGTGCAATGTCTTGTGCGTCAAACATCGGACAGGCCCAGGAATCTTCGCTGGAATGGTCTCTGTAAAGGGTGAGGAAACCGCCTTCACTCATGGCATCGATGAGGGCTTGGGGATCAGTCATGCTACCCCAATGGTCGAGATTCCCGACCGATGAAGGGATGTATTGCAGTCCATTGGGGCCGAAATAATCCAAGACCGCTTGTGTGTTCTCTCCCGTCGACCAGAGGGAGTCGGGTGGGTCGGAGAAGGGATTCCCTTGGTCGAAGACCATGTAATTGTTGGTTGGGTGTCGTTCCAGCTTGTCGCAGAAATAGCTGTTGATGATTTGGGATGTAATCAGGAACCATTTGTCTTCTTCGTAACCCGAGGTGATGACGGGATGGTCATAGTAGTGAGGGTCGGTGGGAGGATTGAGCTCGTATTGGATTAGCTTCTCGACTTGTTGTTGGTATTCGGAAGGATATTTGGCCACTATGCGGCTGACGGCCAAGTCGGGGATGCTGTCGCCGTTCATGTCGGCAAAGGGGTTGTCGGAAGGGTAGGTGTAAGCATGGCCGTAGCTTGGTGGGCTGATGAAGTTGAAAGGCTTGATGCCGAACTCGGGGGCTCCTTTGTGGTTCTCGCCAAACAACAGCACAGCGGCAGGCGGGATAGCCCAAGAGTAGTAAGCGTTAAGTATGTAGTTGCGAACGTCTTCGGTGTCGTTGCTGCCGCATTCGGTGGTGGTGACTATTTTGGTCGGAATGCCTTGGCGAAGGCGGAATTGTTTCAAGGTGTCGGCCCAAGCCAAAATGGCAGGGTCGTCGGGCGCGATGATGAGGTATTCGCAGCCTTCCTCACGGTTGTGGAGGGCTTCGTTGAGGAAGTCGTAGTAATGCGCCTCGGGCAGCATGTCGCCGTTGACGACTAAGTCGCGCAAGAGGTTGTCCCACGCCGGATTGCGGTAACGCGGGTCACCAAACTGTCCGTTGCCGCCCTCGAAACGCACCTCAATGTCGATGTCGTAAATCACCTCCAATGTCTTCCTGACGGGGTTGTAGCGAAAAGGCGTCACGCTGAGAAGCACCACGTCGAGGTTGCGAATCTGTGTGGTTTGTGCGACGACGACGTTTTCCGAAGGGAAGTCGGCGTCTTTCCCGAAGATGTCCATGTCCCAGCGCAGCGGCGGACGGCGGTCGTCGCCGTTCATCTGCAAGGGTGCGGCAGGCAGCAAAGTGATGTCGCCGAGCGTCTTCGAGGCCTTTTCCTTCACCTCCACGCTGACTTGCGCCCCTTGTGGCACGGCGATGTAACGGTTCGCGAAGGGCAGGTTGGGCCGACCTTCGGCATTGGGCGCGAAGCATCCGTTCAGGACGATCTCGTGGCCTTGGGCTTCGCCGTTGTCGATGTCGGCAATGCCGATTTCATGGATGCCGTAATGCAGCGAAAGGCCCTCCGGCGTGCTTCGCTCGATGCTGAAGCCTTGTGGCGCGTCGGCGTGGAAGGCATAGTGGTTTTGTGCGGTCAGGTTCGTGATGCCGATGATGGCGATGAGCAATGGGAAGAGGCTCTTCATGTGGAAAATAGTTGGTTTGAAACGGCAAAGATAATAAAACAAAAAAAATCCGCCAAAGGTTTTCGGCGGATTTTTTGGATTTGTCGCTGTAGAGACGTACGTGCTACTCTCTACCAATTGAGATTAATCTTGTGCCAAGAAGGGATATCCGTAGGCGGCAGCGGGAACGAAGGTGTTCTTGATGGCGCGGGGGCTGGTCCAGCGGATGAGGTTCCACAGGCCGCCGGCCTTATCATTGGTGCCGCTGGCACGGGCACCGCCGAATGGCTGCATACCGACCACAGCTCCCGTGGGCTTGTCGTTCACGTAGTAGTTGCCCGCAGCATGGCGCAGCTTGTCGTTGGCTATCTTCTGGGCTTTCAGGCAGTTGCCGAAGAAGGCGCCGGTGAGGGCGTAAGGCGAGCTTTGGTCGCACACGTCGAGCATCTCCTCAAACTTGTTGTCATCATACACATAGATGGTGATGATGGGTCCGAAGATCTCTTCCACCATGCTCTCGTAGTTCGGCACCTTGGCGAGGATGACGGTAGGCTCCACGAAGTAACCGACGCTCTTGTCGCAGTGGCCACCGAAGACGATTTCGGCATCTTTGCTGGCTTGGGCACGGTCGATGTAGCCCTTGCAGTTGTCGAACGAGGCCTCGTCGATGACGGCGTTGACGTAGTTCGAGAAGTCCTTCACGTCGCCCATCTTGATGGTGCTCATCATGTCGCCCACGCGGTTCTTCACGTCGTTCCACATCGAAGCGGGGATGTAGGCACGCGAGGCGGCGGAGCACTTCTGGCCTTGGTACTCGAAGGCGCCACGCACGATGGCGACGGCCACCTCTTGCGGGTCGGCGCTGTGGTGGACGAAGATAAAGTCCTTGCCGCCGGTTTCACCCACGAGGCGCGGATAGGCCTTGTAGAGGTCGAGGTTCTGGCCGGTGGCTTTCCACAGGCTCTTGAAGGTGGCGGTGCTGCCGGTGAAGTGGATGGCGTTGAAGTTCTTGTCCTTCAGGGCCACGCCGCTAATCAAGCCGCCCTTGCCAGGGAGGAAGTTGACCACGCCTGCGGGAAGGCCTGCTTCCATGAAGATGCGCATGTCGGTGTAGTTCGACAGCAGCGATGTGGTCGAGGGCTTCCAGATGGTGGTGTTGCCCATCAAGGCGGGGGTCATGTTAAGGTTGGAGGCGATGGACGAGAAGTTGAAAGGTGTGATGGCGAACACGAAGCCTTCCAGCGGGCGGTATTCGGTGCGGTTCAGCTGGTCGTTGGCGGAAGCGGGCTGCTCGGCGTAGAGCTTGCTGGCGTAGTAGTTGTTGTAGCGGAAGAAGTCGATGGTCTCGCAAGCGGAGTCAATCTCGGCTTGGAAGCAGTTCTTCGATTGTCCGAGCATGGTGGCGGCGTTGATGCGGGCGCGATACTTGGTGGCCAACATTTCGCCGATGCGGGCCATGATGGCGGCGCGCTCGTCCCAAGGCGTGTTCTCCCAGTCGTGCTTGGCGGCTTGGGCGGCGTCGATGGCCATGCGGACTTCCTTCTCGCCTACCTTGTGGTAGCGGGCGATGACGTGCTTGTGGTCGTGGGGCATCACCACTTCGCCCATGTCGCCGGTGCGGACTTCCTGCCCATTGATGATGGCGGGGATTTCGACGACTTCGTTGGATTGACGTTCAAGTTCTTTCTGGAGCTCGATGCGCTCCGGGCTGCCCGGACGGTAAGCCTTTACCGGCTCGTTGTCGGGCTTCGCAAATGTGATCAATGCGTTGTTCATTATTCGTTATTTAAGATTTAAAGATTTAAAATTTAAAATTCGCGGTGCAAATATAGTAAAAATCGTTGCGAAAAACTTTGATGCGAAAAATTTCGCCATCATTTCATCCGCTTCACCGCCTGTAACAAATGCGTGTGCTCGTTGCGCTCCTTGTTGAAGATGCCCGTTTGGTCAAGATAGTCGATGCGCACTTCGCCCGAGCAGTGGATGATGCGCTCGTCGCCCATGACGATGCCCACATGGGTGATGAGGCCGTCCACGTCGCCGAAGAAGGCCAAGTCGCCGGGCTGGGTCTCTTGCAGGAAGTAGACCAACTCGCCGCATTTCACCTGTTGCGAGGCATCGCGGGGCAAGGCCAATCCCGCCATGCGGGCACACGCCTGCGTCAAGCCCGAACAGTCGATGCCGAAGGCCGTGCGTCCGCCCCAAAGGTAAGGCACACCGAGCAATTTCATGGCGTTTTCGACCAAGGTTTCCGGCTGGAACGTGTCGGGCATTTCGATGGCGTCGGGATGTGGCTCGTAAAGCGGCGTGCCCAAGGTCAAAAACTTGCCTTCAAATTCCGCGATGGCTTTATTAATAAGGTGTGGCTTTTGCGCTTTCATGGCGAGAAAGGTCTCCTCTCCGATTTCGTGGAACTGTTTCGCCTGAATCCAGCCTTCGTAAGCATAAGTCCCTGAGCCTTGAGCCTGTCGAAGGGTCGATGGGCCGTCACAGAAGGCCCTGTTTTCGGTTCGCACAAGCACCCATTCCTGGCTTTTGTCCAAGACCGTATATGTTTCATTGTAAAGCAGTTGGCTGACCATTTCCGAAGCGTGTCGGGCTTCTTTGCGAAGCGCGATGGCGGAGTTGTTGCAGATGCCGTATGTCATGATTTTGTGGTTTTTCCGACCGCTAAATTAGGCAACAATTCCTTTCATTTCGCCTTTTTTCGGCGATTTTTTCTCCCATGAATGAAGTTTTTTTTAATTTAGCCCTCGCTTTTCCATGTTTGAAGAGTTTTTAAATTGTTGTTTATGAGTAAGATAAAAGATTTTTTTAATAAGATAAGGCACAGCTACTACGACATTGCCAAGGCTGTGGCTTTTTTGGTGGCCGTAGTTTTGGTGTGTTGGCTGATGCCGCGCACGGGCAAGTTCAAGTACGAATACCAGCTCTCGAAGCCGTGGCAGCACGAAACGCTTTACGCGCCTTTCGACTTTGCGATCTACAAGGACTATGAGACCTTGAGTGCCGAGACGGATGCGGCTTCGGCCAACGTGAAGCCCATCTTCGTCTTCGACGAGGAGGAGATGTCGGCCTCGCGCAACGCACTGTTCAATGCGTTTGAGGCGCAATGGCACGACAAGACGGGCTTCGACCGCGACCTGAACATGGATGTCCTCTTCGCGGTTTACGACTCCATCGAGGACGGCGGCATCGTGGCCTACGACAACGCCACCAGCAACCTGACGCCCAACACGGAGGTGAACGTCGTCCGCAGCCGCGTGATGCGCACGGTGCGTTACGGCGATTTGCATAGCATGAACGAAGCGACCGAGATGGTGGCGGCGGCCTTGGCCACATTGGACGAGAGGTACGACAGGAAACTGCTCTCCGAACTCCTCAACGGCGCACTCCGCCAAAACGTGTTCTACAACGCCGAAATGACCAAGCAGGAAGTCGACAAGGCGGTTTCGGCGGTGTCGCTCACCTACGGCATGGTGCAGAAAGACGAACTGATCGTGTCGGAGGGCGAAATCGTTACTGCGCACACCTACGATATCCTCAACTCGTTGCAACGCGAGTACAACACACGCTCGATGTCGCGCGACGAATCGTTGCGCGTGTTGCTGAGCCAACTTTTCCTCGTGGCGTTGGTCTTCACGCTGATGGGCTTGTACGGCAACAAGTTGCACAAAAAGGTCTTCGCCGAGCTGAAAAACATCGTCCTCCTGCTGACGTTGGTGCTTTTGGTCGTCATCCCGTCGTATGTGTTGGTCAAGTGGGCACCCGGCTTGATTTACTTGATGCCCGTGTGCCTGTTGGCCATCATGGTGGGTTCGTTCTTCAATTTGAGGTTGGCTTTCTCGACGCAGGTCTTCGCCGTGATGCTCATCTCGCTGGCGGTGCCCAATCCTTTCCAGTTCATTTTCATGCAGTTGGTGGCCACGGTGCTGACGGTGTTCAGCATGTCGAACATGCGGCAACACCACCGTTTCATCCAGTCGGCCATCTTCGTGTTTGTGGGCTATCTCTTGGTCTACCTCGCCTTCACCTTCATGTCGACTTCCGAAGTCGATTGGACCATGATCCTGCTGTTGGCCCTAAACGCCTTGTTTACCTTGTTGGCCCAGCCGCTCATTCTCATGTTTGAGCGCGTCTTCGGCTTCACCACCTCGCTCTCGCTGATGGAGTTGAGCAACACCAACAGCCCCTTGCTGCGCCAGTTGGCGACCACGGCTCCGGGCACGTTCCAACATTCCATCCAAGTGGCCAACCTTTGCGAAGAGGTGCTTTACGAAATCGGTGGCGACACGCTTTTGGCCCGCACGGGTGCCTTGTACCACGACATCGGGAAAATCAAGAACCCGATGTATTTCACTGAGAACCAACACGGAGCCTACAGCCCGCACAACGACCTCTCGAATACCGAAAGCGCCGAAATCATC
>FLNV01002144.1_pt1 | contig 11085 bp, 13 predicted proteins | sample 1140351 | NCBI WGS metagenome assembly FLNV01 (sample SAMEA3878207, study PRJEB12797) | bioreactor metagenome | biome: Moose rumen | place: Sweden | collected 2011-10 | reverse complement strand
TGGTACTTTTGCAGTCGAAAAATGTAAAATAGATAAACGATGAAGAAAATTATTTTTACTCTGTTTCTCCTCATGGCAGGATGGCAAGCAACACAGGCTCAGAATATGAATATGTACAAAGCCCTGAATGATTCGGCCTATCAGACAGATGCTGATTATCAGGCAGGCAACAAGTATCAGAAGGATGCTATAATCTTCATGGATATGGTGGCCGAATCCCATCCTTATTATTATAAGGCTGAACGACATGCAGAGTGGTTCGCTAAGAAGCCGACACTCATGGAGAAGTGCAAGACGATTGAGACAGACGAAGATTTTGCCGATGCCCTTATCGAGGTGTTAGGTCGTCTGCACGACAAGCACACGGACATCTCGACGATGAAACGCATCCAGGAGAACAAGAAATCCCAAAACACAAATCAGCAGGCAGCTAAGACAGAAGCCACTGACAGTGAGCACATCATGAGTCGCCACCCCAAGAACTATGACTATCGGCTCTTCACGGACAAAGGCATTTGCTACTTGCAGTTCAATCAATGCGTTAATGAGCGGGATAATCCCTTCGCATCGTTCCTTAATGATATGTTTGCCAAGATGGACGAGGAAAATATCAAGACACTGGTGGTAGACGTGCAATACAACAGCGGAGGCAGCAGTCGGTTGTGCGATGAACTATTCCTACACCTGTACCCCCTGAACAAGATGAAGTCCTTCACTACCTATCTCCGTTTCTCCGATCTCATGGCCATGTATAACCCCAGGATTGCAAAAACCAAGAAAAGTTGGGAGGATGGTGGACATATAGACGAACTCTATCAGATGCCGGCTCCAAAGATCCCTGCAAATTTCCAACAGCCCAAGATCTTTGATGGTCAGGTGGTATTTGTCATGAGTAAGAAAACCTACAGTAGTGCTGGTATGCTGCTGACCAATGCCCGCGACAATCATGTGGGTACCATTATAGGCACCACTTCTACCTTCTCGCCCTCTCACTACGGTGAGGTTCTCCCATATAGGTTGCCAAACACAGATGTTCTGGGCACCATCTCCTGCAAGTACTTTGCCCGCCCTGATGCTGCCGCTGTGGATGACGCATGTATGCAACCGGATATCGAAGTCAACCTTGACGATAAGGATGCCGCCTGGCAATTTATTGTCGAGTATAACCAACGCCTATTTGACCAAAGTAAGACAAGCAGGCACTTTACAACAACAGCGTATCAAACAGGTAACAAAGTAAGAAATATGGAAAAAGAAATGAAATTTTGTCAGAGTTGCGGCATGCCGCTGACTGACGATGTGCTCGGCACAAATGCCGACGGGAGTAAGAACGGAGAGTATTGTATGTACTGCTACAGGGATGGCAAGTTTTTGCAAGACTGCACGATGGACGAGATGATTGAACATTGTGCGCAGTTCATAGGTGCTGTAAACGAGGGCCTGCCCAGTCCAATCACAAAAGAGGAGTATATCGGACAGATGAAGATGTACTTCCCTCAACTGAAGCGTTGGCGCAAAACGTTGAATGTTAGTAACGATGAAGTCGTGAATGTCAATCCTGCTTTGGCTGGCATTAAAGAGCTTATCGCTCAGATGGCCGACTCGCTGCCCATCGCTTACATCTCATCCGTAGATAACGAGGGCTATCCCTGCACCAAGGCCATGCTGGCACCACGCAAGCGAGAGGGCATCCGTACGTTCTATTTTACCACTAATACCTTCTCGCTGCGTGTGGCTCAATACAAGGCTAATCCCAAGGCCAGCATCTATTTCTGTGATGCCAAGGGTTTCAAGGGTATGATGCTGCGTGGTACAATGGAGGTGCTGACCGATGCCAAGAGCAAGGAGATGATTTGGCGTAAGGGCGACGAGCAATACTACCCTGAGGGCATGACTGACCCCAACTATTGCGTTCTGAAATTCACCGCCACCGACGGCCGTTTCTACAGCGATTTTTATCCACGTAGTTTTGTCATTGAATAACAAAGATATGCAAACAAAAGCATTAGTCGTTATCGACATCCAGAACGACATCACCAAGCACTACCGCGACATCATTGACAACATCAATGCTGCTATCGAATGGGCTGTATCTGAGGGAATGCACGTTGTTTATATCAAGCACAATAACATCACCGCTGCCACCCGTACATTCAAGCCTGGTACTCGTGGCGAAGAGTTGGCGCCAGAACTGAAGGTGGTTTCAGACACTATCTTTGTGAAGACAAAGAGTAATGCTTTGACGAGTGAGGCGTTTGCCACGTTTATTGCGGAAAACGGAATCACAGAGTTCTATATCGCTGGTGCTGATGCTACCGGCTGCGTGAAGTCCACATGCTTCAACATGCGGAAAGCAGGCTACATGGTGTACGTCCTCTCAGACTGTATCACTAGCTACGACTTGAAGAAGCTCCCAGAGATGCTGACCTACTACGCCAAACAAGGCTGTGAATTGATTACGATACTATAATATACAATGGAAAAGAAATATCCTGGTTTAAGAAATTATCGTCATGGAAATATCAAATTGGTTTAAGGGTTTTGAGAAAGGTATAGCACGGCTCTCTCCAGAGGAGCGGTCTGCATTCTTCTCGGAATGTGGGAAAAACTGTGTAAACGGCGGCACGCTTTCTGTTTACAAGAAACTCTATGAGGATGCCAAAGGTAACATGGATGTGTTCTTTCAGATGGCTAATGATTTGCCGGGAGTAAAAGGTGAGGTCGTTGAGGAAGGGCATGTTTATCGACTTATCTTCTTAAAATGCACCTGTGAGTTGTGTAAAAAGGGATATGTCACTACGCCTTTGCTATGTGAATGTTCTCGCCAAAGTGTGATTTATTCGCTGCGCAGTTTATGGAAAGACAGGAACTTCACGGTAACACTTTGTCATTCCATCTTGGGTGGTGGAACAGATTGCGAAATGAGAATAGAAGTCAATGAAGCAAATCGATATAAGTATGACATTAAGACCATTCACCATCGATGATGCGCCTATTATCCTCTCATGGATAAAGGACAGGACTGCATTCCGGAAGTGGAGTGCAGACAGATATCCTGCATATCCTCCAAAACCAGAGGATATGCTGGCACAGTATGAATCGGACGTAGCTTTCCCCTATACCGCCATTGACGATGAGGGCAGAGTCGTAGGCCATATCATGCTCCGCTATCCTGATTCATCGAAGGAAGTTATTCGTTTCGGATTCGTCATCGTTGACGACCAATTACGAGGCAAGGGTTATGGCAAGCAGATGCTACAACTTGCCATTCAAAAAGCGACACACGAGTTTGGGGCAAAGAAGATAACCCTCGGCGTGTTCGACAATAATCCATCGGCCTTCCACTGCTATGAGGCCGTCGGCTTCAAGGTCATCGGTACTGACTCCTACTCCATTGATGGAAAAGAATGGATGGGGAAAGAAATGGAATATGAAAATAGAACTTGCAACAATACAGAATGTTCCCGCTCTTCTCGACTTGCAGCGCAGGGCTTTCGGCCCACTGTGTGAGGAACTGGATTGGAAGGATGCGCCACCCTTGACGTGAAGGGTTCAAACCTTACAAGAGTGAGGTGGTCGGACCAGGATTAACCTTATTATATGGACAAAAATAAAAGATAAATTAGGGTGTTCGATATAAACTTAAGAGTATTATGACAATGAAACAATACAGATACGTTAAGAGTAACGCCTTTACATCAGGCGAAATTCCCGAGCAAAGCTCGCCCATTCCCGCTGACGCTCCTACCCGTAGCCTTTCCCGTAGCCCTTCGCTGGGCAACCCTGCGACATGCATTTTTACAGGGCAAGAGGAATTGACGCCTGAGCAGATGCAGGCGATTGCTGCCGAGCATAAGGGATTTGTGATGGAAATAGTGTTTTGCGGCCAGTCGGATGTGACAGATTGTAAACTAACCTACTATTCATCTGAGTGTGAGGTGGATTTCTGCGGACACGGAACCATAGCCACCATGTACACAATGGTGAAGGAGACGCCAGAGCTGATGGCAAAGTCCGTCATTACAGTTGAGACCAACCGCAAGGGAATTATCGAGGTATTCAATGCTATTAACGAAGAGGATGCCGTGTATATCACAGCCCCCGATCCAATAGAGCATCCGATGAATCTTTCTTTCGCACAAATTGAGGATGCGCTAACTCTGCCTCGTGGTGCCATCTGCAATGATCTCCCCATCCGAATCATCGATGCAGGTCTGCGGACACTCCTCGTTCCCATCGTAGACCTCGATACAGAGATTTCTGTCTATCCCAACGAGCAGAGCCTAAAGAGTTTCTGCGAGAACAATGGTATAGACATCATCCTTGCCTTCTCAAAGAAGACGGCCGACACATCGGCCTTTGCCCATACCAGAGTCTTCGCCCCCAAGTTCGGCTATCTGGAAGACCCTGCAACAGGCTCTGGTAATAGTGCTTTCGCCAACTACCTGCTGAGCGAAGGACTTTGGAACGGCGAGCCAATCACAATAGAGCAAGGAGGCAATAATCGTATTTTCAACTCCGTAAAACTGAAGTGCCAGAATGGCAAGGTTTTGTTTGGTGGCAAGGCTACTAAAAAAATAGAAGGTAAATATTATATAGGAACTAAGTGAACGCATTAATATACATACATGGCAAAGGCGGCAGTGCTGCGGAAAGTGAGTACTACAAGCCGTTTTTTCCTGATTGCGAAGTTATAGGCTTGGATTATCAGACATTCACTCCTTGGGAAACAGGCCAGGAGATACGCATAGTCGTAGAAGATCTGAAAAGCAGATTCGAGAACGTTATCCTGATTGCCAACAGCATCGGGGCATTCTTCAGCATGAATGCGGGCATTGATGACATGATTCAGAAAGCCTATTTCATCTCTCCTATCGTGGATATGGAGAGGCTGGACGGCTATGAACTGACTGGGGAGTGGCTTCACTATGTCAAGAGTCACCCCGTTAAATGGAATGTGCCAATGCGTATCCTGTACGGCAGCAACGACCATCTGACATCATTAGATACCATCACCGACTTTGCCAAGAAGCATCAAGCCACACTAACCATTATGGAAGGTGGCGAGCACTGGTTCCACACAGAAGAACAGATGATGTTCTTAGATAAATGGATAAACGAAGTTGGAGGAATATCACAGATAATGTTAAATTGAAGTTAAAATCAGGAAAACATTTGACTCGTCCCTTAGGTCATGCCCTATCTTTGTAGTCGCTTAGCAAAACATCGCGCGATAATGAGTAAAATGAAATTAAAAATCGGAGAGTTCTCACAGATGATGCAGGTTACCGTAAAAACCTTGCGTCACTATGAGCAGAAGGGACTCTTGTTGCCTGACGAGGTGGACGAGTGGACGGGCTATCGCTACTATAGCATTGATCAGATGCAAAAGTTGCAATCCATCCGCGACCTGCAACGACTCGGCTTCTCGCTTGACGAGATAAAGGACCTGTATGACGACGTCTCTCATACACCCAGTGTTCGACAGCTGACGGAGAAGATTAAGGAAACGGAACAGCAACTGAAACAACTGATTGTCCGCAGGAACCGACTGCTCGACTGGAGAAACTCTCGCAAAGAAATGAAGACAATGGAAAAATTCAGCATTCAGTTATTGCCCGAGATTATCGTGGCAAGTCATCGAGAAGTCATTCCCAACTATGCCGCCATCGGCCCAATGTGTTACGAGAAGATAGGGCCGGAGATGCAACGTCTCGGTTGTAAATGTCCACTTCCAGGTTACTGCTTTACTATAGAGCATAACAAGGAGTACGCGCCAACGGATATCGACATAGAGTATTGTGAACAGGTGGAAGAGATGGGTGAAGACAGCGCCATTATCAAGTTTAAGCGCTTACCAGCTGTTCCCAAGGCTCTCTGTATGAAGCATGTCGGTCCTTACGAACGTTTCTACGAGTCGTTCACCGAGGCCTTCCGCTACATTGAGGAGCAAGGTTACAAGGTTGCAGGACAACACCGCACCAGTTATATCGATGGAGCATGGAATCAGGAGGACCCGGAGAAATGGCTATCAGTCATTCAAATACCTATCGAATAAACACTATTTGTCTGCCTCACTCGGATGGGGCAGACATTTAGCACAATAAGTTTAGTTGTACAAAGTTAGAGTTACTTGCCATTAAACATCAGTTCATAAAGGTATGCGGGACTCTGTACATACAATTCCCCTTCCTCGTCTTGAAGAGCCGGCATCAGTGGTGAGTTATACACGCGCTCCATTGCTTCCTCAATGGAGCAACCTGTGTCCTCCATGACGTATTTCACCAACTCGCTTAAGGCATAGTCGGTAAGGTATGTCGCTATCTGATGATGATTAGGCTGATTCATTCTGTTTCAACGTTTATTTTGTAAAGGAAACGAAGGGCCTGCTCAGTTCCAAAGTAATATTGTTGGTCGAGGTACTTGTCCTGAAGTTGTGCTGCAGCTTGTTCAGGGGTATAGATATCCATCTCGTATGTGATGAGAGTGGCTGTTCCTCCGAAGAGTCGTGGCTTCTTCTGTGCCATTCGAGTAGCAGTTTGCCTGTCAGGAGTCAGATAGAATCCTTTGCCAAAGTCCTTATGGCGTAGTCCCTTTGTCAGGTCTATTACCTCAATGTCTTGATTGGAACCGTGATAGAGTGTCATGCTAATGTCCCTCCATTCTTTTGACAGATGATGAGCAAATCGTCTATTGTCTCTTCCATTGACTGCAAATGCTCCACATCGTAGAACTCAATCAAAAACGACAACCCCTTGTACTTGTGCAAATAGCGGAATGATGCCTGACGCGTCATGGAGAAGCGTCGTCCGAAAGCCTGTATGCACGCTGTCAGAAATGGAATTTCATATTTGCTCATATCTCTGATGTATGTATTTTGCTTGCAAAGTTACGAAAACTTTTCTATAATCCGAGCATCAAAGGCGTTAAACTTGCAAAATAAACTGCCATTCGTCACAGAAAGTTGCAGTTTATCCCAGAAACGGGTAGAAACTGCAACTTTTCATTTTATAGCATCGTCAAATTGGCAAATTATTCAAAAAGGCACAGATATGAAAAAGTTAAGTTTGAAAATGATGGCCTTTATGGCTGTTGGCTACCGATGACAATTTCCTGAAACTTTCTATATCTGAAATGACACAATTCCAAAATTATTGTATACCTTTGTACCAAATTTCAGGTTTATGTACACATTAAAGGAAAGTTGGATGGCCATGTACGGTGAAATGCCGATGGGTGACTGGGAAGGTAAAATGTACTGCACAGAGACCGATGCAGCCAAGACGTTTTATAGTACCCATCATTGGTGCTATGTTCGCTGACCCGGTTTGTCAATTCTGTCATTGTCATAGTCTTTTCTAATGTAGTTATTATACTTTAGTCTTTGTCCTTCTCATTACGGCTTGAAGCCTTTTTGCCAGACGGCCTTCACGCCATCGCAGAAATCGTAGAGGATATGACCGCCAGCGATGCGTCGGCCGGCGGGCAGGAATCCGCAGATGATGCGGGTGATGTGTCGGCCGATGTTGAAGTCCTTGGGATCGTTGACACCGATGCTCTCAACACGGAGACTGAACCGTCCGATGCCGGGGAGCACCACCGTCTGGCCTTCAGACAACTTCTCCTTCAGCATGTCCTGCAATTCTGTGACCACGGCAATGACAGTTCCCTCCGAAAGTCCGCTGTTGCGGCAGGCCTCTGCGGCCAGATCGTCTATCGATACTTCGCCTTGACTCACAGCCTTGGCGAAGTACTTGCCATACGAGCTGCTGCGTTTGATATTGTTCCTGATAAGTTTGATATGTACTGCCATTTTATTTTCTTGCTTTTTGCTAAAAAATTACATAATGTCTTATAATCTGCTAAATACCAGTCTGTTATCTGTTATGTAGCTTTTTATGAAAGTTACATTAGCTACATCGATACCAAAACAACTTGTTTTGTTGTCGTCCGGATGGTCTTTCCGATGCGTTAACCCTATCTTTCCGACATAAAAACAAGTTGTTTTGATCAGTCGGAAGGCTTCTCAACCATGAGGAAAGCCGATCCTTTGGTCTGGCGGCGGTTCGTGTAACCCATACGGACCAGCCTTCGGCCGAGTTCCATGTCCGTGCCCTTCGTGATGGTGAAGGTGGGAAAGAGGGCGGCCAGCCGCTTCATGATATCCTGCAGGGGCAGGGGCTTGGCATCGGCGGGTGTCTCTTCGGGAGGCAGGTAGGTGCGGATGATCATCTGCTCGTAGCTCGACACCTGCTGGAACTGGTCGTTCTGTCGGATGATGCGTTGGTTGTCTTCGTCGTCCATCCAGTAGCGGCGGCCCTGTTCGAGCTCCTCTCGCAGTTGGGCGTAGAGCTGGTCGTAGTTGATGACGCCCGTATTGTCGATCTCATCGGCGTAGACGCAGATGAAGCGGCGCGAACCTGTGGGGTCGACCAGCGGACGGCGGTTGTTGGTGGTGGCGATGAACGAGGCGAAGCGCTGTCGCTCCTGGATGGTCTTGCCGTAGGGTGGGCGAAACTTCACGTCGTGCTTTGAGAGCAGGTATTTCAGCAATGGCTGCTGGGATTTTGACATGGCGTCGAACTCGTCGATGTTGATCAGGGCATAGCCCGACATGGCGAGGTAGATGTCGTTGTCGTTCTTCATCGGCAGACGGTCGTTGAAGTAGGCCTGTAGATAGCCGGGCAGCAGGCGGCTGCAGAAGGTGGTCTTGCCGGAGCCTTGCGGACCGATGAGCAGCGGCACGATGGCATTGCCGTGCTGGCGGTTCTTGCCGAGCCACTGCGCCACCATCGAGAGCAGCCACTTGTGGAAGTCCTCCTCCCAGTAGGGGTTGTCGGTTTTTACGCGATGGGCCAGCTCTCCGGCGTAGTCGTGTCTGCCGTTCCATCGGGGCAGGTGACGGATATAGTCGGCCATCGGCTCGTACTTGGGTATGAGGTTCGAGTCTATATAGCGGCTGAGGTCTTTGTCCCACGATTCGATGCCGGCCTTGAGGGCTCCGATGGCCATCGTGTTACGGGCAGCCTGGTCGAGGGGCTGGAAGCCATAGCCTACGGCGTTCATGCGGTACTCGGGCGTACCTGTCATCACGTTCAGCCTGAGGGTGTAGTGCTCTTTCATATAGGCCTCGGTCTTGTAGGTGAGCAGGGCCGACGGTCGCACGAACTTCATAGGTACGGTCTTCAGCGTCTCGCGGAGATAGGCTGTGCGGAAGACGCTCTCGATGGTGTCGCGGCTGAGGCTGTCGGTGAGCCGGGGGATGAACGAGGCCACACGGGCGCACCAGGCCTGCGGCAGTCCCGTCTGACGGCAGCCGTCGGCAAGTGTCTCGACGACGGCGGTGGCGAAGAGCTCGTCGTCCTGCAGGTCGTGGTGTTTCTCGATGGCCTGGTCGAGACAGTCGTGGAAGCGCCGCATCCTACTGTCGCGCAGGCTCATGCCGGGGATCTCCTCGGGATAGTTGTAGTCGCTGATGTCTTCCTGCACCGTCCGGTATTCGGGTGACTCCTCGGGTTCGGAGGATACGGTGATGGCGATGGTGTCGGGATTGTAATATGGCTGCGGGTCGTAGGAGACCATACAGGCGGTTTTAAGCGACGGCTCTTCGGTGGCGAGCGGTGTGCCGAGCTGCGAGGAGTAGATGAGGTGCAGTTTCCTGAAGGCGTTCTTGAGCGATTGACCATCGACCATTGAATGTTCAATGGAAAACGGGCATACGATGCGGAGCGAGTGGCCGTCGTGGCCGATGAAGGTGAGTAGGGTATAGGGCAGTCGTGCTGCCTGCTGCTTGTATGCTTCGACGGTAGTCAGGTCGCGCAGGTTCTCCAAGGAGAGCAGCACGAGCGGGTTGAGGGTCTTAGCTTTCAACTCGCCTGCCGTCTTAGTCCATTCGGCGGCGAAGCATACTTCTTTGTCGTAATCGCGGATATGATGATGCCGGTAGGTTCCGTCCTTCAGTTGACTGACAAAGTCGGTGAGTTCTACGCGGGTGTATCGTTTCTCTTTTCGTTCGTTGTTGATAATTGTAATTTTCATATTCAGGATTTTTTGCTATAATGCTGCAAAGATACAAAATAATGCTGACATACGGAAGCATTTTTGGAGAAATCACGCAATTTGCCCTATAAATAAAGGCAATTCAGGGAAATACGAGGAAAGTTTGAAAGTTGGCATGAAGCAAAATTATGCGGTTCGATGAAAGAGTTAGGTCTCTTATTCGTAACCCGCATTACCCCTGTCAGAGAGTTAATCTTTCATGATACAGCACCTTACCACCCAATTTAAAGTAAGGAAGAGTACCGTTGTCCCGATAGTCCTGCAAAGTTCGTCGGCTAATTTTCAAACGATGCGATACCTCAATGTCTGACAGGTACCGCTCACCATTCAGCAAGGGACGGTAGTTTGAGGTCACCTTGTCAAAAAGGCTCTCAATGTCCTTCATCGACTTCATGGCGTCCTCCACGCCATTAGTCCTCAAAGTAATCAATTCGTTCACGTTGTTCTGTAAATCCATGCTCCGCAGACCAGAACGATTTTAGGCGAAACGAACAGATTACGAAACTGCTTAAACGGAAATACGGACTGACATTCTCCAAGGGCAAGGGACGCACTAAAACCGAACGATTAAGAGGTACAGAGAAGACGATGGTGAGCACCAATCGTCCGAAATACGAGATATACCATGCCGTTGGTACAGCCTTACTGCGCTGCAAATCATGGCCAGAGTTTGTGAATCACCTCAGGGCGAATGGTGTGGAAGTGGAACTTGTCGTGAAGCGGAATGGCAGCAAAGACCTGAATAACATACAGGGCATGCGCTTCAAGAAAGACGGCTATACCTTCAAGGCTTCGCAAATCAGAAGGGGGCTGTCTTTTGCAGGAATCATGTCTAAATTGAATTCCAATGCGGAGAAAGAGCAACAACGGACAATCAACAGCCAGACACATCAAATCCAGGCGGAACAGCCAAGACAAGAGACTTATTACAAACAGCAAGAACGCAATGAGCCATCTATAAGCATTCCGTCATTGGGTCTGTTCGACACCACTAATCCCGTCTATGACCCAGCCGAGGAAGAGTTC
>FLNV01001695.1_pt1 | contig 11088 bp, 9 predicted proteins | sample 1140351 | NCBI WGS metagenome assembly FLNV01 (sample SAMEA3878207, study PRJEB12797) | bioreactor metagenome | biome: Moose rumen | place: Sweden | collected 2011-10 | reverse complement strand
CCTCCTTTCTCAATTTCTCCAAAGCCTCGCGAATGATGGCCTGGATGTCGGTTTTCGAAGTGTCGATGAACTCGCAAAGCGCGAAGTCCTCAGGCTCGACTTCATAGATGCCGAGGTTCTCCATCAGCTCGATGTCGCCGACGATGCAGGCCTTGATGAGTTGCGTGGGGTAGATATCGAAGGGGAACACGCGCTCGAAGTCGCCGGTGAAGACCAACGGGCGCACGTCGCCATGCGTATTGGTGTCGAATGTGTAAGTTGAGCGTTTAGAGTTGAGCGTTGAGCGTATGCCGCTGAGGAAAGTCCGCGAAAAGCTGAATTTCTTGAAGCCCGGCATCAGCCAGCCCATGAAGTCGTAATAGTCGCCTTCGGGGATGAGGCTCACCAAACTGTCGTAGGCGCCGACGAAACCGTCAGCCGCTATCTGCGTGCCGCTCAAGACGTTGCCGGAGATGATGCGATGCGCGTTCCAGTCAGGATGCGACTCCAACATGGGATAGTTCTCGTTGGGGAGCTGCGAACCGACGATTGAAGCCACGCACGCGCCTTGCACGATTTTGTAGTAATGCGGGTTCTTGGCTTGCGGTCCGGCGACGGCAACCACTTTTGTGGGGTTGTAGACGCCAGTGCCGACCAATTCGCCAAGCACCGCCACGTCTTGCGCGTTCATCGTCCATGCCACCTCACCTTTATTAATAGGGTCGATTGCGGCAATCTGCGTGCCGACGTTGCCTGCGGGATGAGGACCTTTGATGTAGTGAGTTGAGAGTTGAGAGTTGAGAGTTGAGAGTTGACGGGGATTGAAATCGCCCGATTTTGTTCTCATCGCCCTTTCAGGGCTTTGTTTTGCAAATCCTGTAGCAGTAGCAAGTCTTTGACCGGGGCGGAAGCAAACGTGGACCTTGCCGTCGGTCAGTTTCGTCAGGGCTTCCACGCCTTTGGCGAACCCATCTTCCCTTCCTTGCAGCAGGAAATCATAGTCGGGGGCCAAGGGTGCGCTGTCGAAACAGGAAACGAAAATCGCCTTGGGCTTGTCGTCGGGATTGGCGATGGTGCCGAAAGGCCGCTGGCGCATCATGGGCCAAAGGCCGCATTGCAGCATCGTCGCCTTGATTTCTTCGGCATTCTGCATATGTGAAGTTGTCGCGGATTTGCAATCCGCGACGGTCGAGTCAGCGGATTTGCAATCCGCTTCAACAACCACTGCCAAAAGTTTCCGCTTCTCGCCACGCACCACTGCCTTCACCCGTCCATCAATGGGCGAAGTGAACCGTATGCGCTCGTCCCGCTTGTCGCAAAACAAGGCCTCGCCCTTCTTCACTATAGTGCCTTCTTCGACCAACAGTCGTGGCGTAAGTCCAACAAAATCAGTAGGTTTTATGGCGCAAGTCGGGATATTCCTTGCATCGGTGAGCCGCAATTCTGCCGTCCCGCCAATGGGGAGGTCGAGACCTTTTCGTATGGTGATGGTGTCGCTCATAATTTGGGGCAAAAATAGTAAAATGTTGCTTATTCTCGGAAAGTTTCTTAGTTTTGCGCCCAATTCGTTGATGTTTAAACAACTAAAACCTATCGTCATGAAAAGACTCCTTACCCTTATCGTATTGTTGACAGGCATGATGGCCGCCTTCGCGCAGCCTGCCCGTTTCATCACGTTCAACGGCGTCGACCAATACATGGTCGTTCCGCACCACGAGGACTTCAACATCGCCGCCGACCAGAGTTTCACCCTGACGGGCTGGGTGCGCAACGAGACCTACACCGACAGCCCGCGCTATGTATGCAAACGCCAGATGGAAGCCGCTTCGGGCGACGAGCGCACCGGCTATGAGTTTTTCGGCACGGGCAACGCCGGACAGTCGCTGGGCCTCAACACACCCAAGGCCACTTCAGGACACGCCCTGTCGCTCTACACGGGCGTGACGGTGCCGGCGGGCGAATGGATGCACTTCGCCCTCGTCGTCGACCGCGACCTTGACGAGATCCGCATCTACCACAACGGCGCGACCAACGACAGCTGGGCGGCCACCGTAGGCGACTGGGCCGTCAGCAACACGCACGACCTCCTCATTGGCGCAGGCAACTACAGCGGCACGGTTTCCTACTTCTGCAACGGCTCGTTCGGCAACATGAGGTTCTACAGCAGCGGCCTTTCCGCCGAACAAATCGCCATCGACTTGGAACACAGCGACCTCGACGAATTGACGACCGACATGCGCGAGCATCTCTTGGCCGCCTACGACTTCTCCACCGAACTCGTCACCGACAACCAATTGGCCGACCTCTCAGGCCACGGCCACGACGGGCAAATGGTCAACTTCACTTTCGGCGCGGCGGAAATCCTCGATGTCGGCGTGACGCACGACACCCGCCTGACGGGGCGCGGCAACATGGACGACCTCTTGCTGAAGGCGACGGTATCGTTTGGCGGCAACAACGCCGTGATGGGACTTGAATCGTTGGTCTTGGACTTGGAAGAAACCACGGATTTGTCTGACATTGAAGAAATTAAAGTATATTCCACGGGCTATGTCAACGATTTCGACGAGCGGCATCCCGAAAACGCCACCTTGCTCGGCAGCGTCGTCCCCACATCGGGCAATTTGACCTGTCCGCTGCAAGGCAACCTCGTTTCGGGCACCAACTTCCTCTGGATTGTGGCGCATGTGGCCGAAAACGCCACCGAAGGCAACCGCATCCACGCCGCGTTGAAGGCCATATCGACGGCAGAACAGACCTTTGAGACCGACGACACCGCGACCGACTTCCGCGAAATCATCCTTGCCCGCACCTTAATCTACCAGCCCGGCGACTACAACTCAGCCAACTACCGCATCCCTGCCGTCATCACGGCCAAGGACGGGAGCCTCGTGGCCGCCACCGACAAGCGCAAATACAACGAAGGCGACCTGCCCGAGGACATCGACATCGTGTGCAACCGCAGCACCGACGGCGGCCACACATGGAGCGAGCCGTTCACCATCGCGCAAGGCACGGGTGTCAACCACGGCTTCGGCGACTGCGCCTTGGTGTGGAGCAACGACGACAACGGACTCCTTGCGGGCTTCGTGGGTGGCGTGGGGCTGTGGAGCTCAACGCCATCAGAGCCAATACATTCCTATATCTCAAGAAGTTACGACAACGGCCAGACTTGGACCGAACCCGAAGACATCACCCACTTCATCTTTGGCGACAGCTGCATTGTGCCCGAACAACGCACATGGCGTGCCTCGTTCTTCGGCTCGGGCAACGGACTGCGCACCTCCACGGGACGCATCATGTTTGTGGCTGCCATCCGCGAAACCACGGCGCAAGTGCTCTATAACCACGCCGTCTATTCCGACGACAACGGCCAAACGTGGCATGTGTCGGGTCGCGCTTCGTCGTCGGGCGACGAAGCCAAGGTCACCGAACTCGTCGATGGCCGCATCCTGATGAGCATCCGCCACGCGGGACGGCGGTGGTACAACATCTCCGAAGACGGTGGCGAGACGTGGCGGCCCACCACCTCCACTTGGATCGACATCGTTGCGCCCGCCTGCAACGGCGACATGATTCGCTTTAGCGCCCGAAACCAAGGGCAAGACAGAAACCGCCTGCTCCATTCGGTGCCTTACGGCAGCACACGCACCGACGTGACGGTCTACATCAGCTACGACGAAGGCACGTCGTGGCCCGTCAGCAAGTGCATCGTACCCTACAGCTCGGCCTATTCCTCGCTCTGCGTGCTTCCCGACGGCACCATCGGGCTTTACGTCGAAGAAGCCTACGACGGCGCATCGGGCTATTCCACCGTGTTCTACAACTTCAGCCTCGACTGGCTCACCGATGGCGACGACATCTTCGACCCGACGGAAATCGCTGAGAGCCAGACACAAGAAGAGTCCTTGAAGGTCTATCCCGTGCCTGCATCATCCTTTGTTACGATTGAAGCCGAAGGTATGCAGACGGTCAAGGTTTACAATGCCTTGGGCCAGCTCGTCAAGTCGGTTCCGGCGGACGGGACTTCGGAGGTCCGCATCGAGGTCGGCGAGATGCCTTCGGGACTGTATCTCGTTGAGACCATCGACATTAAAGGCACCAAGAAACAAGGCCGCTTCGTCAAATAACAATTTTTTGACGATTTTGAAATTATTCCTAAATTTGCAGTCCGTAATCAACGACGTAAAACAACCCAAAAACACATAGAAATGAAAGTAAACGAATTGGTTGAAAAACTCAATCTGAAAGTGCTGTCGGGCGAGAAGGGCCTTGACAGAGAGATAGATGGCTGCTACATCTCCGACCTTTTGAGCGACGTGATGGGCAACGCCATGGAAGGCAACATCTGGATCACCTTGCAGACCCACAAGAACGTGATGGCCGTGGCCTCGCTGAAGGAATTAGCCTGCATCATCCTCGTGAAGAACCTCATGCCCAACGACGAGACCATCGAGCAGAGCAACGACGAGGACCTGCCCATCCTGCAAACCTCGCTGCCGACCTACGAAATCGCGGGACAAGTCTACAATCTGCTGAATGCCTGAATTAAACGCATATAGAGCGGATTTACACATGCACACGGTGCTCTCGCCGTGCGGCGACCTCTATATGAGTCCCTCGGCTATCGTCGAGCAGGCCAAGAAGCTCCATTTGGACGTCATCGCCATCTGCGACCACAACACGACGCGGCAGGTGAAGGTGACCCAAAAGATCGGGCGCGACAGCGGCCTCTTCGTCATCGGCGGCGTGGAAATCACTACACAGGAAGAAGCCCACGCCCTCGCCTACTTCGAAACCGACGAGCAGTTGGACGAGTTCCAGGAATTCATCGACGCGCACCTCCCCCACATCCCGTTGGACGAGGAAAAGTTTGGCTACCAGCTCATTGTCGATGAAAACGAGGAAGTGGTGGGCGAAGAGGAATGGCTGCTGTGGTCGGCCTTGGACGCGGATTTGGACCAGCTTTATGATGTGGTTCACGAAATCGGCGGACTGTTCGTCCCGGCTCATGTCAACAAGCCGGCGAGCAGCCTCATCAGCCAGTTGGGTTTCATTCCGCCCGACATCAAGGCCGACGCTTTGGAGATTTCGAAGCACGTCACCAAGCCCGATTTCCTGAAGAAATACGCCTACCTGAAGAAATTCAACTTCACCAAGAGCAGCGACGCGCACTTCCTCCACATCATCGGCGAGGTGCATTGCGTGTTGCACATGTACGACAAGACCTTCGACGAGTTCCGCAAGACCCTCCACGGCGACGACGGACGCTACATCGACACCGAACCCAAGGAAAAACTGCAACTCCTTTTTGGATAAGTCAATGAACAACATTAGTTTACATATTGGACGCGAGACTGCGAGACACGAGACACGAGACAACGGCTTCGTCCCGTGTCCCGTAGTCCCGTGTCCCGTGTCAAAGAATAGAATATGAAAGAGCTATCATTACACGTCTATGACCTGATGGAAAACTCGACGGCGGCCAACTCGACCCTCGTCGAACTGACCATCAAGGACAGCCTGAAAGACAACATCTACGCCTTCACCATCAAGGACAACGGCAAGGGCATGACGCCTGAGTTCCTGGCCAAGGTGACCGACCCTTGGACCACCTCACGAACCACGCGAAAGGTCGGATTGGGCCTGCCGCTCATCAAGATGAACACCGAAAACGCCGGCGGCGGCATGAAGATCGAAAGCGAAGTCGGCAAAGGCACCGTGCTCGACTTCTGGTTCCAGCACGACCACTTGGATCGTCCCCCGATGGGCGACTTGGCCGGCTCGTTGGTCATGCTGTTTTCGGCCCACGAGGACATTCGTTTCATCTACAAGCACATCACCGACGAGGGCGAGTTCGTCTTCGACACCGACGAAATCAAGGAGGCCTTGGACGGAATGCCCATGACCGACGTCAGCATCATGAAATACCTCAAGGAGATGATTCAGGAGAATCTGGAGGAGATACATTATAACGATTAACCAACAAGATTTGCGTATTTTTGGATAAATCGGCAAAAAAGATTTGCGTATTTTTGGATAAATCGAACAAAAAGATTTGCGTAACTCAAATTAAAAGCCTAATTTTGCGCTCGAAAACATAACGGTACACACTTAAAAATGGGAAGGATTTTCAAACGCAAACTATATGACCGTCTTCTCGAATGGAAGCGTGTCCAAAACGGCAAGACTGCCATTTTGGTTGAAGGCGCAAGGCGTGTCGGCAAATCGACACTTGTAGAGCAGTTCGCCAAAAACGAATACGAATCCTATATCCTCATCGACTTCAACGAAGCCTCGGAAGAAGTGAAGTCTTTGTTCGACAATCTGATGAACAAGGATTTCATATTCCTGCAACTCCAGTCCATATATAACGTGGTATTGCAGAAGCGCAAGTCGGTCATCATCTTCGACGAGGTGCAGAAATGCCCCAACGCCCGCCAAGCCATCAAGTATCTTGTCAAGGATGGCCGCTATGATTATATCGAGACCGGCTCGCTCATCAGCATCAAGAAGAACACAAAGGACATCACGCTACCGAGCGAAGAGGAGCGCGTCACGCTCCATCCGATGGATTTCGAGGAATTCCGTTGGGCTTTGGGCGACGAGGCCACGGTTCCATTGCTCCGCACATTCTACGAGCAACGGCTTCCCCTCAGCAAGGCACATCGCGAAAAAATGCGTGATTTCAGGCTTTACATGCTTGTTGGCGGTATGCCACAGGCGGTTGAAGCCTATCTTGAAACGAACAATTTCAGTATGGTGGACCTCGCCAAGCGTGGCATCATCAACATTTATCAAGACGATTTCCAAAAACTTGACTCGACAGGACGTTTGGAAACACTCTTTATGAACATTCCGTCGCAATTGAGCCAGACGAGCAACCGCTACAAGCCATATGCCGTTCTTGGTGATGTTGACGAGGCCAAAATGATGGAGTTCCTGAAAGACCTTGAAGACAGCAAGACCACACTTTTCTCCTATCATTCCAATGACCCGAATGTGGGCATGTCGTTGACAAAAGACATCTCGAAATTCAAGGTTTTCTGTGCCGACACGGGCTTGTTTGTCACCCTTGCCTTTTGGGACAAGGACAATACCGAAAATGTCATATACCAAAAGCTGTTGAACGACAAGCTCAGCACCAATCTTGGCTATGTCTATGAAAACATGATCGCACAGATGCTGGCGGCTTCGGGTAACAAACTGTTTTATTACACTTGGCCAAAGGACGACACCCACAATTACGAGATCGACTTCCTTCTTTCGCGTGGCAACAAACTTGTGCCCATCGAAGTCAAGTCGTCGGGGTATAAGACCCATGCCTCATTGGATGCTTTTTGCAAGAAGTATTCATCTCGCATCGATCACCCCGTTATGATTTACACGAAAGACCTGCAATATGATGGGAACACCATGTTGCTGCCTGTGTATATGACGATGTTGGTGTGAGAAATCATTTACTTAACAAACTTCACCATGCAGTCGATACAAATGGGCTGATTACTAATGTCGTCAATAAAGACATTGGCCGGGTGCATGTCTTCCAAACAAAGGCGGTCGCCGATATAGTTCACGCCTTGCTCGCCATAATTGTCGCGAAAGCCTTTTGCGAAAACCATTTCGTCAATCTCCGCTTTGGTTGCCAACCGTTTGCAGCCTATATAAGGCTGTGTAAGAATGCAACGAAACAACCCGTCATCATCACGGGTGAAACCAATCGCCGACATTTGCGTTTCGGGGAAAAGCGTGTTGTGTAACACGATGGCTTCCAACGCCTTGCTATATGTAGAATAGATTGAAGTCCTTGCTTTTACAACAGATGTGAAGCCGTCTTTATAATAGACTTTAGCCTCTGCTCCTTCTGCTATTTGAGGACCAAATTGGGTCGTGAACAGTTGTTCGGCATGGGGAAACCACAATCTCTTTGCTTCCGCCCATTGTTGCACCAACTCTTCCTGCTTGGCGTCTATTTCCCAGTTTGTTGGGCTGCTTGTTTGGCCTGTTCCAGCATCTCGACTTGCTTCAAGGCTTGTTCGCGCGTAGTTGCATACGATGTACGCCCCAATGAGCGGCGCACCTGCCGTGCAGACTCCTGCATGCTCTGGTAGATTGAATCGATCAAAGTTTGTTCTTCCATTGAGTATATCGTTTGTGTAATTGTCAATCAGTTGAAGTGTATGTTCGGAAAAGCCATTGTATTTTATTGAGGTGTTGATTTGGTCTTGTCGCGTTGGCCAGTCAGCAATGTTCAATCTCTCTTGCGTATTCCAATCAGGCTCGGGCACGATGGCAACATTGCAAACCTCAATAATCTCATCTTCCGTCAACCCAAGGCCGGATCGTTCCAATTCTTCGCGCACATCAAGCGTCCATCGGGAATCGATAAGCTCCGACCAACCTCTCTCGTCCAAATATCGGAGGCCGTTTGAAATCGCTGAAGGGTTTGAAGTTGGCATATTCCAAGCATTTTATTTGATGGCAAAGGTACGAAAAGTTTCGGGAAAGTTCATTTGAATTATGAACTATTTTGTCAGGACAGTTAATTACCGCAAAAAGGCGCGACAAATCCTGTCGCACCATAAAAAGAAATCGGAAAGGCAAGGCAGATGTGGAGAAAATTTCTTACTTTTGCGGCAAAATGTCAGCAAACAATGAGCAACGTAAACGTACTGCAACAAATCCAGCAACTTGCACAAATGGTTCTTCCACAAGATGCCCATCTGTTTCTTTATGGTTCTCGCGCACGAGGCGATTATCGTGAAGGCTCCGATTGGGATTTGCTTGTTTTGCTCAATCGTCCGCAAGAAGCATCTGATTTCCAGAATATTGCCTATCCAATCATGGAACTTGGATTTGACTTGGGAGAGTATTTCAGTGTGCAAACCTATTCGCAAGAGGAATGGGAAGCTATGAGTTTCTTGCCTTATTACAAAAATGTGGAACAGGATAAAATCGTGTTGGTATGAGTTTGAATGATGAAGAAAGGAAAATCCTTGTCGGTTTAGAAATTGAAAAGTCCCGAAGGACTTTCTCTGAAATTGAAATTTTGCGGCAGGCAGGTCTTTGGGACAATATCGCCAACAGATTGTATTACGCTGCATTCCACGCTGTTAGTGCTCTGTTGATTAACGATGGACATCCCGTTGGAACTCATCAAGGTGCGGTGGTTATGTTACATCAGCACTATGTCAAGACAGGCATCCTGCCAAAGGAATACGGTACGTTTTATTCCCAACTTCAGACCCTACGGGAAAAGGCTGACTATAATTGCACGTATTATGCAACAGAGGAAGATACTGCACCTCGAATTGCTTTGACGGAAACATTTATTGAGAAAGTGATCGGACTGATAAAATGAAGAAGTCCCTAGTCAACAAACCAACATTTCAACGATTAAACAAAACGACCAAATTCAACAATACAATGAAACTCAGAGAGATTTCTGAACTTTTGAACGCCAAAGTGCGTTGCGGCCACGACCGCCTGGACGAAGAACACGACAAGGCCTTCGCCTCCGACCTGATGAGCGACGTGCTCACCCTTGGCGACTACAACCCCGTCATCCTGACGGGCCTCTGCAACATGCAGACCATTCGCACCTGCGAGATGGGCAACCTCGACATCATCGTCCTCGTCCGCCGCAAAAAGGCCACCGAGGAGATGATCGAGGAAGCCGAAGACGAGAACATGGTGGTCATGGAAAGCGACTTCTCCATGTTTAAGGCCTGCGGACTGCTCTTCCAAGCGGGTATGCAACCCATTTTCTAACCTATGTCTGACTAAAACACTATGCCATGCACTTAGAATACCAAGTTTACGAAGCGGACTTTGTGAATGCCGGAGCCGCATCGAGCGCCATCAAGAAGACCTTGAAACAGCTCAACGTCAGCCCTCAAATCGTGAAACGGGTGGTTGTCGCCCTCTACGAAGCCGAGGTCAACGCCATCGCACACGCCTACGGCGGCATGATCTATGCCGACATCGAACCCGACAAGATTGTCCTGAAGGTGGAGGACAAAGGTCCGGGCATCCCCGACATCGACTGGGCTATGCAGGAAGGCAACTCCACGGCATCGCCTGAGGTGCGCAACATGGGTTTCGGTGCAGGCATGGGCTTGCCCAACATCCAGAAGAACGTCGACAAGCTCAACGTCAGCTCCACCGTCGGCGTAGGCACCACCGTCGAGATGGAGGTGAATTTCGTCTAACTGAACAACTGACAACTGAACAACTGAACAACTGACAACTGCCAACTATGGAAAAGACTCCTTTCTTTCACGCCCTGAAAATTGACGAGGACACCTGCATCGGCTGCTCGCATTGCATGAAGATATGCCCCACCGAGGCGTTGCGCGTGCGCGACGGCAAGGCCATGCTCATCCCCGACCGTTGCGTCGACTGCGGCAACTGCTTCAAGGTGTGCCCCACCCGCTCCATCTATATCGAGCAGGACGACTTCGAGGCCATCTTCAACTTCCCCATCCGCGTCGCCTTGGTGCCCGCCGTCTTCTTCGGGCAGTTTCCCAACGACATTACCGTGTCGCGGGTGTATGGCATCCTCAAGGAGCTTGGCTTCACCCACGTCATCGAGACGGAGTCGTCCATACCCATCTATACGGCGGCCAAGAAACGCTATGCCGCCGAAAACCCCGACATCAAGCCGCTTATCTCGACCTTCTGTCCGGCCATCGTGCGCCTCATCCAAGTGAAGTTTCCCGGCCTGACCGAGAACCTCATCCCGCTTCGTGCCCCCATCGACATCACGGCCATGTACATCCGTCGCAAGCTGAAGCAAGACCTTGAAATACAGGAGGACCAAATCGGTGTGTTCTACATCACCCCTTGCGCAGCCAAGATTGCGGCAGTGAAAAGTCCCGTGGGCGAGGAGAAATCGCTCGTCGACGGTGTCATCAACATGGACTCGCTCTACAACCGCGTCTACAAGGAAATCAAGAAGCAAGGGCATGGCTACAAGGAGCAGAAACTGCCCGTGTCGCAACTCTCCGCCGACGGCGTGCTGACCTCGCTCACCAACGGCGAGCGTCGCCTCTCCGATGCCAAGCACTCCTACTCCATCGACGAGATCCATAATGTCATCGAGTTTTT
>FLNV01000623.1_pt1 | contig 11121 bp, 8 predicted proteins | sample 1140351 | NCBI WGS metagenome assembly FLNV01 (sample SAMEA3878207, study PRJEB12797) | bioreactor metagenome | biome: Moose rumen | place: Sweden | collected 2011-10 | reverse complement strand
ACATGATAGGCATAAGCCATACCCCATATAAGATGAAAAAATCTGTAGGGGTACAAATTTCAAGTCAAAAAAAAGAAGATAAAGAAAATCAAAGGATTAAACCAGCCGTATCAAGCAATACGGGTTAAAACCTTCACATAGTTTAAATGTTGGATAATTCTTCCCGTCCTCGTATTTAATTTTACCTATCAAATCAATATCGAACTGTTCAATATCCTTTTCTGACCGCTTTCCCAAAGTATAATTTACTCTGACTGGAACTTTCTTGTTCATTTTAACAACATCACCTACAATGCTATCAAAAGATGATTCCCAAACCTTCTCCATATTTTTCTTACTGCATTCAAAACCGCAATGGGGACAAGGAAATTTATCTTTGATTATTTGATCCTTTAAATCTACCGACTCGTTCCATAAAATAACTTCATGTCCACAAGACGGACAAGTAAAAACGTCACTCCAAATTGTATAGTTGACTTTTGCCTTTTTTCCATTGATTTGAGTTTCGTACATCCATCCTAATTCCTCTTCAACTTGGTTGAGTATTGCGTTTGCCTTTGTTTCAAATTCTTTCGCATTGAATGGAAGGGTATAACTTGCAGCAATCAATGTCGCTATTGGCGATAAGTCAGAGCAAATGCTGTGCCTCACACCAACTTTGGCATTTTTTTCTTTAAGCGCATCGACGTCAGACTTGGAGCCACAAAGGCTAGCAGCAACACCCGTCATTCCTGTCCCTGCGAACCCATCGAAAACAATGTCTCCTGGTTGAGTATAATGAAGGATATATCGCATAATTGCGGGGTGTGGAACTTTTGTATGATATGCATGAGCCATATAAATAGGATTATTCTTTCCTTCGCTCACATCACTTGCATACGGCTCCTTTACCTCAAAGTCCTGCTTTCGCTTACCCTCGCGCTCCAACTGTTCCTTTTCCTTCTCCCATTCTGCAATGAAGTCATTGAGCCAGGGATTGGGGCAGGCTGTATAATAAGGAGGGTCGGAGAGGTTAATGATGTCATCGTCCTCTCCGATGGGAAATCCTTCTATCTTCCGCAACTCTGGAAGTTTCTTCCTCAGTTCATCACGGAAATAAGCACGACGTGCATCGTCGTTCTCAAACTCCATGCCTAAGCAGGTGACTGGACCTTGTTGTTGGCTCAGCTTACTATTTTCTGCTTTTCTCATCTCTTCCGCAGAGAAGAGGTTTTGTTGTATATCGCTCATATATGTATTTCTATTTTGCCAGTTTTACAATGATACGAGGGTTGGCCTTACCAGAAGACATGCGTGTAACGAGGTCGTTGAAAGCATTTTTGGCTTCATCGACCGACATTGCACGAGAGAAGCAGTTCACCAAGTCAGACTGGGTGATCTCCACTGCCGTCATGCCGTGATAAAGGCTGCTGATGATGGACTTCAACTGCGGAGCATACATCGCGTCAAGTTGGATTTCTCCATTCTTGAAGCGAGTAACAATACTCTGCTGTTCAGGGTCGAGCACCTCTATGCTGTCTGCTATTGACGGGTCGTCGAGGATTTCCAGGAAACTATTCACATAGGAGTTGTAAATCTCCTTGATGTCCTCAGCCAGTTGGTTGATGTCCGGCAGGGCCTGCGCTTCCTTCGGATTAAACCCATGGAACGGCACTCGACGGATGGCATCGATGGTAACCTGAGGATTGGCTATTTCCAGAAGGCGCATGTGTCGTTCCCATTCATCGAAGCGAGTAGAAAGCACGAACGGGGCATCACAAACCATCTTGCTGATGGTGTATTCAGTATTGCTCATAATGCGCATCTTCTGTTGAAGCTGTGCCTCGTTGATGTGTGAGCGGCGGTAGGCATCAAGGTAATACTTGGCATATTCATCGCGCAGTGCCTTGAACTGATTGTTGAATTCGGCATTTTTACGTTCATCAGCACTCATCAGCACATCAGGCAACTTGTCTTTCAACTGTCGCATCTTTTGCGCCAGTTCGTCATTAGCATACGGAATCGCCTGTTCTAGATACTGGACAGACTCGCGGAACTCACTGATGCTGACAAATAGTTTCTCTAATTGTTCAAGCTCCTTTTGCGTTTGCAATGTTTTCTTCAAATTTTCCGGTGTCCAGGTATCTGGCAAATTCTTTATTCTTGCTTTAGAATTGTAGTTTTGCAACTGATCACATAATCCCTTCAGAGCAGTCATGCGGTGGCGTAATGTCATTGCGTCCGCTTCTTCAATGACCTCAATTCCCATCAGATTAACACCTCCAAAGAGTTTTGATTCCATTTTTGCAGCCCGGCCAGCAACGTCACGTGCCGCTTGCATCAGTTGTGGAATGGTGGAAGGGTTGTCAAGTTGTTGACTAAGATCACGACCGATTAATGACATAAACAGCAACTTCAACGCTGCAAAGTTATATCCTCTCGGTGCGCGAATACAGCGGAAGGTGATATAATCACGATGAGCGGTATTCTCTATCTCAAAGATATTGGCAGCGGTAATGACTTTGCCACTACCCATCACCAGTTCCATTTCCCCCATTGCCACTAAAGCTGCCATGACTACAAATTCATAGCAGTCCTCTATCTGGAAGTCATTGCTCAGATAGAGGTCACTGCCCCGCCAGAAGAGATGCAGTATCTCTTCTCGGTTTACCACCTGCCCATCAGGTTTCTGTTGCAGGATATTCAGCAAACTATTGGCAAAAGGCGAAGCATCATGAACCAATCCTCCGTCCCATAGACCGAGACCAGCAAGCAGGTATTCACCTTCACGGTTAGACTCTGCCGGCTTAATAATTTTTGACTTTGCAGCTTTGATGCGGCGTTCGATGTTTCCTTTTCCCGTTGGTTCAGGGAACAAGGTGAATTTAGGATAGTCAGGATTCTCCTCGTTGAAATGCCCTTCAAACACTTCTGAAGCTACACGACTGACGGCATCCTCCTTCGAGTCTGCCTGTTGAACAGGATATGAGGATAGCGTATGCGTCTGTCCGCAGTACTGCACCTGTGTCTTCGAATAGAACTCCTGATCGAAGAGGTCGCGAAGTCTTTCGAAATATTTCTTGCGCAGCGATTCGTAGAAGCCTTTTTGTGCGCTATCTGCATTATTGCCCAATGCAATAGCACTACCGTAGTGCACTATCAAATCACGTATTTCTTCACTCAATTCGTCCATCAAGAAATACACCTCGTCGGGTTTATCACTGAAATGTTTACCCGTGGTATCAAATATTGGTGGAAAATAAATATAGAAGTGCTGTACAGGTTGGGTCGTAGGACGTTCATTGTCATACCCCATGAAGATATAACCATCACGTGTAACATTATGTGAATTCCATTTGATAGCGTATGGCAAAATCTTGAACGAACTGCGATATACCTCATCTTCTATGGGCAACGACTCCTGTAGGAACTGGTAGAAATATTCATCCTTGGTTGCCTCTGGCATATTGCCGGCATAGATATTGACCATTTCCTCATAGTTTATACCACCTTCCACGCAAAGGTGATATTCTCCGTTTTCTTTGTTCTTGAAAAAATACTGGCCAGCAGTAAATTCTTGGATATTGTGTGCAACACTCTCAATAAACATTTGCAGTTCGTCAAAACTTTCATAAATTGGGTTGACGTAGCATAGGTCATTGGTCAGGGTTTCGGCTGAAGCGCCGTTTGTTTTGGAAAGATCCTGCTGTAGAATCTTCACGGCACAAGCATTTGCGATGCGATGTGCCAAATCAATGCGATTGCGGCGAGCTCCAGTGAAGTTGTCTGTAATTTTGCTGTTAATGGTCTGCATGATTTCCGATACACGAGCCACATCAGGATCGGTTTTCAGTGTAGCGTTACCGTCCATGTATTCCCAATAACTGTCATAGCAGATAAGTCCTGGCTGGTCATCTGGAATATCCTTATCAATAATCTCGCTGAATTTTGCCGACAGTGTCTTCATGATTTCACGCTGGCTCTTGCCAGCCTTTATCAACTCGAAATTCTCAAAGTAAGATGGGTGAACAGGGAACAGTGTGATATAGTCATCAATATGTCCGTGCATGTGAGAGAAGTATTTGGTAAACTTCTCCAGATGGTCACGAATGAGTTGCCTTTGTTGGTCATCCTTGTTGAGCATACGCTTTTGAGCGATATACTTCACATCCTCCTTCGTAATCGTTAGTGGACGATAGCGATCATTGACGTGAAGAAGCATCTCACGGGCAAACTGGAACTCCGGAGCATTGTAAATCATTTCCTGTACACCAAATGCAATACGGAACTTCGTTTGATTGGCAATCTGAGCCAGAGCCTGTAATACCTGCAAGTCACGATTCAACTTATCTGCACCACTTCGTCCCTTTAGGTATGCCAGCATCTCGTCGATGACCAAGAGAAGACCTTTGTCCGGATATTTCTCTTCGAATGCCGCCATCATTTTCTGCAACTTCACGTCGTTATTCTCAAAAGTTGTGTCGTTGGTCAGTGAGTAATCAACTCCAAGGCTGGCGAGGAATTTATCTATCTGATAGCAGATGATGCCCCATAGTTCTTTCTCTGAATTGATTTCAAAGCGCAGGACCTTATACTTACCTGCTATTTTTGAGAGGTTTTGTTTGGCTTGTTCGTCTGTAACATATTGGAGATACTGCTCATCCTCAGCTATCAGTGAGAACAATGACATCAGATGAGATTTTCCCGTTCCATAACTACCAACTATCTGAAGACCAAAGAACTCTTTTGGCTCGTGACGACCATTTACAATAATTTCCGTTTCTGTGAAATCGAGGTTACTACATATTAATGGGATATAGCTTTTGCGGTATTGATCAGAGAAAACAAATGTTTCAACAAACTGCTGACGTTTTCTTTCATCTTTCAAATCACCAAATCGGATGACTTCCGTAATTGGTTTGAAGTGTATAAGGTCGCGATATTTCATGATGATATTTTTTATAATTCTATGTATGATAATCCATTTAAGTCAACATATGTGATGTCACCTTCTTGTAAGAAATATAGAAAATTGTTTTTTATTTGAGCATCAGAACAAATAATAAAAGCCTTATCCCTTGAAGTGTTATCAAAAATAGATTTTATATTAAAACCCAAATCTGGCTCAAACAAGATTCCTATATTATCAATAGCTACATATTGACCTATAGTCGAATCATTATTTGTGTTTGAAAGGGTCTCTATAAGAAAATCTTCTGCATTATAAGCAATTGTATTCGAGTTGATGTCTTCATTCTTCAAGTATTCAGCCAAACTTTTACCTATATTATCGAATTTTAAATCTTCAATCTTTTCATGACAAAACACAAGACGATTTCTTGTCGTCTGTATAATAAAATCTGCTATTTGACTTTTTTTTGTCATTTTGTATGAAATCAGAAGCTCCCCAACAGTGCCTCTACGGGTGACCAAACCCTTTTCTCACTGAGGGGAGCTTCGAATATATTATTTTGCCTAATGGCATTACTTAGTTGGTCATAGTAGAGGATTGTGCGGTATGACAACCACACATGTTTATTATCTCGCAAATTTACCTTTTTTGGGGCATTTTTCCAATATTTCAATTAAATTTGTTACGATTTTTAATAATATAGATGACTTTTGTTCTAATTTTTGTAAAATATCTAGTACCTATTTTCAAGTACAGGCGTAAACCAATATAACATAAATTAGAATTAAATTATATCTAATCTGAATGCAAAATCCCAACAATGTTGTGTCAAAATATGTCAATCAATAGATTATTTGTCCATTTTTTCATAGAGCAATAATATATTTTAAAAAAAAAGCGTAACTTTGCAAAAAAGGATGAGAAAATGCATTTATTAGATAATAAAAAAGGAAATTTTATAGATCCCAATATTAAAGTTGGATACGATAAAATCATGATGAATTATCGTCCACAAAGTATTATCAAGTCTAATTGGGAAAAAATTGGAGAGAATTACAAGCAATTTTCTCTCTACGATAATAATTACAAAACACGTGTAACAAATAAAATCTAATAATATCTTATGCCAAACTGGAGCACAATTTTAAATAATGTCCAGGCTGTTTCTAATGAAGGTGCTCAATTAAATAATATGAGAATGTCTTACCTTCAAAAAATTTCTAGGATAACAGGAAGGAATATAATTTCATATTATTCATGTTGGTTAAAATACCCTGGAGCACCTAATTCATATGTTAATGATCAGGATATGAATGCATTTATGAATGCTGTTCATGGTTTAGATACCTCTAAAGGCCTTGATTTGGTTTTGCATACCCCTGGTGGCGATTTGGCCGCTACAGAGAGTTTGATAAACTATTTAAGGACGATTTTTACTAATGATATTCGTGCTATCATACCACAAATATCAATGTCAGCTGGCACAATTATTGCATTATCTTGTCGTGAAATTGTAATGGGGAAGCAATCTAGTTTGGGACCAATTGATCCCCAACTTGGTGGTGTGGCATGTCAATCTGTTTTGGAAGAGTTTGAAACCGCTGTTAAAGATGTTACAGATAATCCAGCAACAGCCGCTCTTTGGCAAGTTATTTTTAATAAATATACTCCTACATTTATAACAGCTTGTAAAAAGTCGATAGAATGGTCTGAACAGCTAATGGTTAATTATATTCATTCTGTTTATGGAGATTCTTTTGAGATTCAGCCTGTTAAAGATGTTTTTTTAAATAACAAAAATAGTTATTCTCATAATAGACACATTTCAAAAGATGCGTGCAAAAATGCGGGATTAAATGTGAGTGATTTGGAAATTAATCAAGAATTGCAAGAGGCCGTTTTAAGTTTACATCATACATATATGATTCTTTTTGACAAGTTTAATGTTTCAAAGGTTGTTGAAAATCAAAACAATGGATGTTACCTTCAGAAATTTGATCCTAATCAATTAACAAATCCTTAGTATATTACATCTCATCAATACTTTTTTTTGAAATATATCACACCAGACACATTAAATGTGTTGGGGGTGATATTTTCCTGCGGAAATTTCTCGCAACCTATGTACAGCGTATCAAAGGCATCTGTGCCATCGGTGCGGTGTTCCAGTAAATCCTCTTCCGAATCTGCCAGCTTCTCGCCCCTTTATCCTTGCGGAAACCATTGCGACCACGGGTGACCCCAGCCGCCTGAATGGCGAGGATAAGGTCATCGTTGTTTTGGCGGTTGAAGAACGGCATGAGCCGTTGCTTCCCAGCAAATCCCTGGTTGATGAGAAGGTATTTCTCATCATGCCGCATAGGATTTCCAAGGTAAACGTCGATTACGTTCCAGTTATGACGTTCAAACTCATGGATGATGACACAACGGAAATCCTGCTCGTTCACTGCATAGTTGGAACCCAGTGCGGTGGTGTCATAGTAGAACACCACTGTCTTGTTCTGGTGGGTGGCGTAATAATTGCAGAAATCATCTATGAGTGCTGGCAATTTCCGCTCAAATTTGACATAGAACGATTTGAGGATGTTCAGCCGCCTTCCTGACGGCTGACCAGCCACAATGCTGAAAACGGATGATATCCACCCACCCAAAACGGGGATATCCGTTCACTTTTTCATCTCTTCAGTCTAATGGTGCTGCAAAATTAGTCATTATTTTCTGTATTCTCTCTATTATTTGCGTTTTTTTGTCTCATACTGGCTCCTTTCAGTTCAAAACACACGCTTGTATGCACTAATCTGTCCAAAATGGCATCAGCTGCCGTCGTGTTGCCTTCCATTATGTCATACCAGTCTGATACAGGGAGCTGTGATATGATGATGGTGGCTTTTTGTCTGTGTCTGTCTTCCATGATTTCCATAAAGTCGAGCAGCTGTTGTCCGTCAAGAACCTTCATGCCGAAGTCATCTAGTATAATCAGGTCGGTTTATGCCAGCTTTGAGAATTTACCAGTCTCAGGGGCTGACAAATCATCCAAATGTGAACGGCAATGCTCCGTTTTCTGACGCTACTGCGTTGGGGAACAAGCACTCACGAACTGACATTTGAACGGAAATGCTCCGATTTCCGACGGAATTGACCCCATCTTAAAAACGTTAAAATGGACTGAACGGCAATGCTCCGATTTTTGACGTGTTTTTGACTGTTCTAACCGCCTTTGAACGGATATGCTCCGTTTTTTTTTACCAGTTTTTAGGATTTACACAACATAAAATCAGAGAAATCAACAATTGGGAATGGGTGGCAATGCTCCGTTTTCGCCACCGTGAGCCATCCCCCTTTCTTCATAAGTGCGAGAAGATCCTCCGGGTTCTTCTGGCATTTGGAAGCATAGAGCTGAGCCACGTTCAAATCCATCTTCTCCAAGTCCGACTTCATCTGCCGGGCTTCACGGATAATCTCTGCGAGTTTGTCCGAGTTGGCTGATGCCCACTCGAAGAACTCCACAGAACATTTGTGAACGAGGTATATGGCAGACGAGTCCATGGTGATGCGTTTCGCACCCATGGAAGCAATAGTGGCAGCAGATGCATTCATGCCCACAAAGTGGACATGAACATTCCCATGACTACGGAAAGCTGCCACGATGGAGAGTGCAGTGGCAAGTGAGCCGCCGAGTGAATCTATGAGGACGTTCACCTCGGAGTCCAGATATTTGGCGAGGATGTAGTCCACATAATCGCTGTCGAAGTCGTAGCCTCCGACATATCCTTTGAGGTGAAGATGATATTTAGTCTGGGATTTAGCCATAAAAAAGAGTACTGATGCTTATCTGCAAGCAAAAGTACTCCTTTATAAATAAGGGGAAAAAGACACTGTTTATGGCATAGATAATTGTTTTTTTTCAATTTCCTTTAATATTTCCTTGACTTTTTCCATTATGTATTTTGTATAATCACCCTTAATCATTGCTGAATAGGTTTTTACATCCCAATCTTCATATTGTTCTAATCTGCTCTGTCCGTACGGCCAATATTCTGTTGGATTATTATCTAAAAAATCTAGCTTGATTTTTTTCACTTCTAAACACGGACCCGTTCTTTGGGATACTCCCCAAAAAAATTCCTTATTATCAGCTTTATCAGACCACATACAAATTGCAGCAGATTTCCATTCTTTTTTATAGAAGAAAAACCCCTTGTCTTTTTTGTAATCAAAAATATTACATTCTTCAAATATCAACCCTGATTCTTCGGACTCTTTTTTTAATTCAGGTTTGACATAAGTGTCATATATATAGTGTTTATACTCTTCTGCATTATTGATTATAGCAAATGTTTCTTCGTTGTTTTCTGCAAGCAATTTAAACAATTCTTTTTTATTTGATTCTTCCATAATATTCAAAATATCTTTCATGTTATTAATATACTGTTGAATGGTTTCTCTTACTAGTGGATGTCTGGTAGACAATTCCATACAATGTTCAAGCCATTTTACAATATGATTTTTATAATTAATGCAAACATAATTAATTTTTTCATTACCTGTTGACTGTTCACTTGGGCTACTTTGTTCCAGTGTTAAATACAATAAAATATAATTACCTTCTCCGAATTATTCATTAGCATAATGGTGATATCTAAGCATTTGCTTATATTGATCTCCTGCATATATTTTATTCTCAATTATTATGGCTTTACCTTTTCCGTCCTCTATTAAAAGGTCTAATCTACCACCATTAGTTCCATTATTAGTAATTTCACCAATATATTTTTCAACAAAAACCATTGTTGAAGATGTTTCAAATTCAAATGATGAAAACGGTTCAATCTTTAGAATAATATCCTTCAAGAAAGCTTGTAAGAATTTCCCTTTAAGCCCATGTGCACCTTCAGGATTCAATAATTCAGCAAGAAATGCAGAATGAAGTCTAACTTCTGAAGTCTGAAGACCTAATGTTTTAAATATATTGTAATATTCCCCACATTGTTTCTTTTCTTCATGTAGGGCTTTCTCTTTGGCTACTATTCGAGATATTTGTTTTAATATACTGTTTATGTTATGCTCCATAAGTAATTGATTATTTCACAAAGATACCAAAAATAAATGATTATTTTGATCTGATAAGTAAGAGTAAAAAAATAAGTTGCCTCATTTTTTAGTATCATCAATAGTGTCTTGACCCATTTTTTGAGTCATTTCACGTACTTGAGAATAATGATAAAAACTAAGCAAAAAATTACAAAAATATTGTTTAATATACTGAATATCGGTTAAATATATTTGGAAATCTGGAGGATTTTTCGTAACTTTAAGGGTAATTCCAATGCTCTTAAAATGAAACAAAAATCTCCTCCCGAAGTATTGTCACAATACGATTTGAAATTTATGGAAAGCCTGAACGAAAGGGACAGACGACATTTCCTTGCGACTAAAGCCGCAAAGTTGAAGTCCCAAGGGTTTAGCTACCGCAAAGTTAGTAAAAAAATGGGAACCAGCACACATACGATAAGAAAAAATTTGAAAAAATTTCATTCGTGTTAAAATATAATCATCCGCAACGAAAGTAATAAGAATTTCATCCCCAAAGTAACTAAAATTCTTCACTCTTCATTCTTCACTTAAAATCTCCCGTCCGCATGGCTTTTTATTAAGCACGCAGTGCGTAGTTTGCCTACGGCTAAAAACTTCACGCTCGGCAATATGATTGAAAACAAGTTTTCATCATACTGCTCTCGCTTACTCAGTTTTTTCTCCGCAACGTAGTGTAGGACTTTTTATTGAGTTTTGTCAGCACGGAGTGCCGTCTTTGCTATCGTGTCGGATGGAAGCAAACTCGTTTGCGGACAGCCGTCACGGCTGCAACGACGCAGGGCGAAGCCCAATACAAAACGGTTTTTTATCTTTTTTATCTAATTTTCTACGAATTTCCTTTCTAAAAAAATTATCGTAAAGATTAACGAAAGATTCGCGTCCAATAATAACGACGCATTACTAGAATCATCATTTCCTTGTAATTTTTCCGAAAACGTGGAAAACCTATCCCTTTTACTTGTAACTTTGCAAAAAAAATCACACAACCATGAATACCACAACTGAAAAGATCTCCGCCGCATGGCTTTTTATTAAGCACGCAGTGCGTAGTTTGCCTACGGCTAAAAACTTCACGCTCGGCAATATGATTGAAAACAAGTTTTCATCATACTGCTCTCGCTTACTCAGTTTTTTCT
>FLNV01002335.1_pt1 | contig 11130 bp, 5 predicted proteins | sample 1140351 | NCBI WGS metagenome assembly FLNV01 (sample SAMEA3878207, study PRJEB12797) | bioreactor metagenome | biome: Moose rumen | place: Sweden | collected 2011-10 | reverse complement strand
GACGATTGCGCCGATCGCTCCCTAAGAGTGGCGCGATCCTCCCCTCCGATCGCGCCACTTGCTCCCTTCGACTGCGCCGCTTCGTCTCACCAAGCACACCGCCTTGTCCTTGAAGCTTGCCAAGCACTACGGCATATATCATGGGATTAATCATGCATAATAGCTTTTTAAATAGCCACGGATGAACACTGATTTACACGGTGCAGTAAAGACCGTGGAATTTCGTGTTCATCCGTGGCCAAAGAAGAGTAGTATGTTGCAAAGAAATGCAACCGATGGTTCGGACAGCGTTTAGTTGCGGAACACCAGACCGTCGCCGAACTCGTCGATGATGATAGGCTTGGTGCGATCTACCTGGTCAGCCAGAATCTTACGCGACAGGTCGTTGAGCACTAACTGCTGGATAGCACGTTTTACAGGACGTGCACCGAAGTCGGGGTCGTAGCCTTCCTGTGCCAAGTACTGTATGGCGGCATCGGTGGTTTCCAGTCGGATGCCCTGTGGCTCCAGCATGTCTGTCACCTTCTTCATCTGCAGGCGTACCACGTCGGCTATCTGCTCCTTCGTCAGTTGCTGGAAGGTGATAATCTCATCAATACGATTCAGGAACTCCGGCCGCATCGTCATGCGCAGCTGATCGCGGGTGGCGTTCGAGGTCATGATGATGATGGTGTTCTTGAAGTTCGCCGTACGTCCCTTGTTGTCGGTCAGTCGTCCGTCGTCCAATACCTGCAGCAGGATGTTGAACACGTCGGGGTGCGCCTTCTCTATCTCGTCGAACAGCAGTACGGAGTAGGGCTTACGGCGCACGGCCTCCGTCAGTTGACCGCCCTCATCGTAGCCGATGTAGCCCGGAGGAGCACCAATCAGACGGCTGACGGTATGCTTCTCCTGATACTCCGACATGTCGATACGCGTCATCATCGTCTCGTCGTTGAACAGGTATTCAGCCAGCGCCTTGGCCAGTTCGGTCTTACCGACACCCGTAGTGCCGAGGAAGATGAACGAGGCAATGGGGCGCTTCGGGTCCTGCAGGCCGGCACGACTGCGGCGCACGGCATCGCTGACGGCGGTGATGGCCTCGTCCTGACCAATCACCCGCTTGTGCAGCTCATCCTCCAGGTGGAGCAACTTCTCCCGTTCGCTCTGTAGCATACGGGTAACGGGAATGCCCGTCCAACGGCTTACCACCTCGGCAATGTCGTCGGCGGTGACAGCCCCCTCCAGTCCTCCCCGAGGGGAGGCTTTCAGCTGTGCCTGTAAGGTGTTCAGCTCGTCCTCTTTCTGCTTCAGCAGACTATAGCGTATCTCTGCCACGCGGCCGTAGTTGCCCTCGCGCTCAGCCCTTTCGGCTTCGAAGTTCAGCTGTTCGATACTTTCCTTTACCTGCTGGAACTTATCTGACAGTTCCTTCTCGCTTTCCCACTGGGCACGCATCTGTGTCTCCTGTTCGCGCAGCTCGGCTATTTGCTTGTCCAGTTGCTGGAGCTTTGACGAATGGGCATTTGTGTCCCCCTCGGGGGATGACAGGGGGGCTTCCCGCTTGATGCTCTCGCGTTCAATCTCTAACTGGGCCCGTTTACGCGTAATCTCGTCCAGTTCTTCCGGCACGCTGTCACGTTCCATACGCAGCTTGGCGGCTGCTTCGTCCATCAGGTCGATGGCCTTGTCAGGCAGGAAGCGTTCGCTGATGTATCGCTCCGACAGTTGGACGGCGGCAATACAGGCATCATCCTGAATGCGCACCTTGTGGTGGTTCTCGTAGCGTTCCTTCAGACCACGCAGAATCGAGATGGCCGACAGCTCGTCGGGCTCATCCACCATGACGGTCTGGAAGCGTCGCTCCAGGGCCTTGTCCTTCTCGAAGTACTTCTGATACTCGTTCAGCGTCGTGGCACCAATGGCCCTCAGCTCACCGCGTGCCAGTGCCGGCTTCAGAATGTTGGCAGCATCCATGGCGCCCTCGCCGCCACCGGCACCCACCAGCGTGTGAATCTCGTCGATGAACAGCACAATGCGCCCCTCAGCCTTCGTCACCTCGTTGATGACACTCTTCAGGCGTTCCTCAAACTCTCCCTTGTACTTGGCACCAGCCACCAGGGCACCCATGTCGAGCGAGTAGAGCTGTTTGTCCTTCAGGTTCTCCGGCACGTCGCCACGCACGATACGTCCGGCCAGTCCCTCTACGATGGCGGTCTTACCCGTACCCGGCTCACCTATCAGAATAGGGTTGTTCTTGGTACGGCGACTCAGAATCTGCAGCACACGGCGTATCTCGTCGTCACGGCCGATGACAGGGTCGAGCTTGCCCTGACGGGCCAGATCCACGAGGTTCTTGGCGTACTTCTCGAGTGCCTGATAGTTCTCGTCGCCACTTTGGCTCTGTACCTTCTGGCCCTGTCGCAGTGCCAGGATGGCAGCCTGCATGTCTTTCTCCGTGCAGCCCGCATCCTTCATGATGCGGCTGGCGGTGGAGTTGACGGCGAGCAGTGCCCACAGCAGGGGCTCACACGATACGAACTCGTCGCCCAGCTTCTTGGCCAGGTCCTCGGCTTTCAGCAGCACGCTGTTGGTCTCGCTGCTCAGGTACGGTTGTCCACCCTGCACGCGGGGCAGGTGCTGCAGCTCCTGATCCACGAGCATGCTGATTTGTTGTGCGTTGACGCCCAACTTCTGGAAGATGAAGTTCGTCACGTCCTTGCCTTTTTCCATGATGCCCTTCAGCAGGTGTACCGGTTCAATGGTCTGCTGCTGGGCACGTTGTGCGGTGTTGACGGCTTCCTGAACCGCCTCCTGCGCCTTGATGGTCAGTTTGTCTAATGTCATTGTTAACTCCTTTCTTTTTGTTTGTTTCTTCTGCCCAATGACGCTCAAACTCTGTGCCGAGCGTGCTGACGTGACAAAATGTCAGTTTTTCGTCAGATTTCATGGTTAGTTGAAAAATAATTGCTATTTTTGCAGCAAGAAATGAAAACCTAAACAGTCAACTGATGCGAAAAATATTCTTCTCTTGGTTTTGCCTCATGATGAGCCTGCCGGTTCTGGCAGTGCATTCATCCACGTTTCCAAAGATTGCTGCTATGCCTCAGGACGGATGGTTCCCACTGAGTGAGGCACCCATTTATACCGATGCCAACGACTTCCGGGTGGTACAGATAACGGCAGGAATGCTGGCTGACGATGTGGAGCGTGTGACGGGCCGCCGCCCTGTGCAACAGACGGTCAAAAAACTGCCCAAGGGCATGGCCGTGGTGGCTGGCACGCTGGGAAAGAGTCCGTTGACCGACCAGTTGGTCAAGCAGTTGCAGATTGATGTCAGCAGCATACGCGGCAAGTGGGAGTCGTACATCGTCACTACCGCTCAGCATCCCAAGACACAGGCACCGCTGCTCCTGGTTATAGGCAGCGACCGGCGGGGGACGGCTTTCGGTCTGACCTCGCTCTCTGAGGCCATAGGTGTGTCGCCGTGGTACTGGTGGGCTGACGTGACGCCTGCCCGTAAGGCAGCGTTGTACGTGGAGCCGGGACGTTTCTGCCAGGGTGAGCCGTCGGTGCAGTATCGTGGCATCTTCATCAACGACGAACGCTTCGGCGGTTGGGCCCGCTGGGCAGAGCGGCTGCACGGCAAGGTGGGGCCGGAAACCTACCAAAAGGTGTTTGAACTGCTATTGCGCCTCAGGGCCAACTACCTTTGGCCAGCTATGCACCCGGGCACGCAGGCTTTTAATGATGACCCGCAGAACGCCCGTCTGGCTGATGACTATGCCATCGTGATGGACTCGTCACACTGTGAACAGATGTTGCGCAACAACGAGGGCGAGTGGAAGGCCGTGAACCAGCGGGCTCTGGCCAACGGCGAGCCTGGGTTGGGCGACTTCAACTACATCACGAACCGCAAGACCATGCAGAACTACTGGGAGGAGCGCGTCCGCACCAACGGCAAGTATGAGAATACCTATACGCTCGGTCTTCGCGGCATTCACGACTACCCCATGGAGGGGGCCAACTCTACCGCAGAGCGTGTCAAGCTGATGCAGCAGGCCATTGATGACCAGCGCGACATGCTCCGCCGCAACATCAACAAGCCCGTTGAGGAGATTCCGCAGGTGCTCTGTACCTACGAGGAAGTGCTCGACGCCTACCACAACGGTCTGCAGGTGCCTGACGACGTGACGCTGCTGTGGAGTGACGACAAGCACGGCTACTGCCGCAACCTCTGTAACCCCGGGGAACAGCAGCGAAAGGGTGGGGCAGGCATCTACTACCACCTCTCTTATCACGGTGACCCCGCCAGTTGGATATGGCTTTCGCCGCTGTCGCCAGCCTTCCTCAGCACCGAGCTGACCAAGGCCTACACCTTCGGAGCACGGAAGATATGGGTGTTCAACGTGGGCGACATCAAACCTGCAGAGAAGGAGATTTCCTTCGTCATGGACCTGGCGTGGGACATCGACCGCTGGACACCTGCCGAGGCACACCACTACATGAAGTATTGGGCTGCGAAGACCTTTGGGCGTGACGTGGCAGAGGAGATTGCCGACCTGCAGGCCGGCTACTACCAGCTGCAGGCTGCCGGCAAAGATGCGCATGTATGGTTCGTCAACTATACGGACGAGCAGATAGCCAGTCGCATTGCCCAGTGGCGGGCGTTGGCGGCCCATGCTGACGACCTGGCACGCCGCATACCAGAACGGTTGCAGGCAGCCTACTTCGAACTGGTGCATTACCCCATACGTGGTGCGGCCATGATCAACGAGTATCAGCTGCTGGCCCGCCGCAGCATGGTGCGCGGCACCGAGGGCGATGGTGCCGGAGCAATGGCCGATGCCGACCGTGTCAAGGAGATGTTCAGCGCACTGAACGCTTGGACAAAGCACTATAACCAGGAACTGCTCGACGGCAAGTGGGCTGAATTCTTCAGCTGGCAGCCTTACCACTGGTTCCGTTCTGAGCAGATTGAGCAGCCTTATTGCACGCCAGCACTGTTTGACCAGGCACAGAGCGGTCCTAAGGCCCGCTTCCTTGACGTGAGCGCAGCCCTCAGCCCCGATGGTGTCAGCATGGAGTGTGACGCTGATGGCGAGGTGCCCCTTTGGATAGAGGCCTTGACGCCTGTCCGTAACTTCTCGAAGGAACCTGAGGATAATGCATTCTGTCGTGTCACGACAGAACACACGACGTTCGTAGCCTCTGCCACACCTATTAATAATGTGTGGCATGCGCCTTACGTGGGCCCGATGTGGAGCCGTGTGGGCACGCTTCAGCTGAAGAAAGGCGCGAACCGCCTCACCATTACCGAACTGAAACCCGATGCCCGCATCGACAAAATCTTCCTGGGGCTCTATCCGCCCTTTGCCGTTGAGCCGCGCCTGCGCATACCCGCCTCTCTCTTCCAGAGCAGTAAGGGCAATGTCTGCCGCATTGAGGGCTTGGGCTATACCGACGGCGTGCTTGTACAGCCGTTTGATACGCCGTCGTATCAGCGGGTGAGCGATGCACCCTACGTGGAGTACGATGTTGACCTGACGCCCGGTGACAGCGCCATAGAGGTGCGTACGCTGCCTACGCTGCATGTCTATGAAGGCCGCGATGTGCGTTTTGCCGTGCAGCTGGCCGATGGTGAGCCGCAGGTGTTCTCCATCCATGCCAATGACTTCACGGCCGAGTGGCGCTGGAACGTGCTGCGCGGTTATGCCTCGCGCACTGTCGCTATTCCGTCTCAGTGCAGTGGCCGTCAGCGGTTGCGCATCTACCTCCTCGACCCGGGTATCGTCCTGCAAGAGGTGTTGGTGGAGTAGAGGCATAATAAAAAGCAAATGAAAACGTTATAATATCAGTGGAACTGACGAAGAGGAATGTTTTAGGCATAGTGGGCATCCCGGCGGTGCAACACTTTCTGGTGGATGCCCTTTGCGCCTGCAGCCTGTATTTGCTGCTGGGCACATGGGCTGTTGCCAACATGCTCAGTGTCTTTATCCTCTATAACGTGCTGGCCTTCCTGACGCAACCGCTGACGGGATGGCTGGCCGACCGCATCGCAAACAAGCACTGGCTACTCTTAGCCTCCATGCTTCTGCTGACAGCTGCCGTCCTTGTTCTTACAGTCTTCCCTCTCTTTGGGAGAGGGGTTGGGGGGGAGTCCGTCCTCATCGCCCTTCTCCTCGGCCTTGGCAATAGCCTGTTCCACGTTTGGGGTGGGCAGCAGGTTGCCGTCCGTTCGCAGAATGACATCCGTGCTTTGGGCATCTTCGTCTCCACTGGTGCCTTCGGCTTGGCAGTGGGCATGGTGTTCGCCTCCTGGCCCCTGCTTTGGGTGCTGTTACTGGGGCATTGCTTTTTATCGAGGTATTCTTTTTCGAGGTACGAGGTTGGTTTTTCGAGGTACGAGGTACGAGGTACGAGGTGCGAGAATACCTCAAACTCGGAGTTAACGCAAAAGGAGGGACTGAGCACATCTCGTACCTCGTACCTCGTACCTCGCACCTCGAAAAAAAATACCTCGAAATACCTCCTCCTTATCCTCATCCTCCTCTTCGTTGCCTTCCGCTCCAGCATCAGCGCGGCGTTTACGGGTGGGTTAGGCACAGGCGAGACGTTTGTCCTGTTGGCTGGCTTCATTGCCATGCTGGGTAAGGCCTTCGGTGGTTTCCTCTGTCGCTGGACAGGACTGTGGTGGGGCTTCGCCATCATGCTGGCAGCTGTCGCACTCTCCCCTCTCCTTGGGAGAGGGGTTGGGGGAGAGGCTGGCCTCTTCTTCATCAACTGCACCATGCCTGTCACGCTTTACTTGGCCAACCGCCTGCTGCCCGGGCGCGAAGGACTGTCGTTCGGACTCCTGGCTGCCGCCCTCATGCCCGGCTATCTGGTGGCACTGAGCTCTCCACTCTCCTCTCTCCTCTTTCCCCTCCTCGCCACCATCGTCATTGAGCTGGGCGTGCTCTGGTTCCTGCGCGAACGGAGGGCAAAGCTGCTGTGGGCATCGGTAGTCATCAACGTGCTTACCAATGTACCCCTGAACCTCATCATGCTCCATCTGCCGCATCCTACACCTATTATATATATAGTAATAGGAGAACTCAGCGTGGTTCTCGTCGAGACGCTGTGCTACTACGCCCTGCTGCGCTCCTGGCGGCAGGCCGCCATCTACAGCGTGCTCTGTAATGCCATCAGCTTCCTCACGGGGCTGCTGGTGCAAATGGTATATTATTTATTAACCCTTTAATACATGAATAGTTATGTGGTATAATGTTTTATTAGACGTACTTCCGTACGATGGCTATCGTAAGCCGATTATTGTCGTTCCTGATCGACCTGAGACGGTGATTGACTCTGTCACTACGACACCAGCCGTAGCCGATACGGCCAATGTGAACGCTGTGGCCGACACAGCAGCCGCCGCCCAGGACTTTGTGGCAGGTGCAGCTCCCGGTGGTGACGACATGACCATGCTCTGGGCCTCCGTCTTCGTCGTCTTCATGGCCCTTGCGCTTTGCGTGTGGTTTGCCTACAGCTATCGCCGCTCGCTTACTGCTAAGCTGAAGTGAGCAACCAACGTAGAACCCTATAAATATGGCCACGGATGTACACGGAAATACACGGTTTTCCCTATATGTCCAATCTGTAACATCCGTGTTTTTCTATGGCCACGGATGAACACGGATGTACACGGAAATACATGTTTTTCCCTATATGGTCAATCCGTAACATCCGTGTTCTTTCGTGGCCATAAAAAAAGCCAAATAAATTTGTGCTTTTGCTCATTTATTTGTAATTTTCAGCGTTCAGCATTTGCTGATGCGTGCTTAGGGCTTTTAAGCACACAGAGATAAAGAGTAGGGGTTTCCCCGCCCGTGTCCACCCGAGGAGGCGGCATTTCCTTCCTTGCAACTGGCGTTCTCTCTCCCTGCAAGAAGGCCGCTTCCTGTCATGTATATGGCAGCGGAAAATGAACAAACGTAATTTTTTTTGCCCAAACGCTTGGTTGTTTAATTTATAATGTGTATCTTTGCAACATCTTATGTGAAAGACTAAACCTAAAACATATTATTAATATTAACTAAAACTTTTTTATTATGAATTACAAACTATTACGTTATTCGCTGCTCAGCATGTTAGTCGTGCTGTGCGGAGGCGTCTTTGCTATTGGACATGCTTTGTCTAATGCAGAGGCCGAAAAGTCCTACACCATCACGTTTAAGGATAATGGGACTGCTTCTGATAGTAGTACGAAACAGACAACAATTGCCGGCATTATTGCTGAAGGTGCAGACTATGTGTCTGCCATAGAAGCAACTAATGTTTATCAGGGGCGTTCGGAAAGAGGTGCTAAGCTCGGCACAAGTAGCAAGACTGGAAGCTTGACCATGACATTAGCAAACGCCGTAAAGCCAACAAAGATAACCTTTAAGGCAAGACAGTATAATGGAAGCGAAGTTAGTATTACTGTAAACGGCAACAATTATACAGCACTTACGGCGGATTTTGATGAATACACAATCAATTACGATGGTGATACCGAGGTTTCGCAGATAGTTATCTCTACACCCGCTAAACGTGCTTATATCACAGAAGTAACTGTTTACTATAACGAGGAGACTACAGAGCCCACCGAGCCCACAACCAGTGTTGACTACTACGTTGTAGGCTCTATGACCGAGTGGGGCGTTCTTGAAACCTTCAAGATGGAAGTTAATCCTGATAACCAGAGTGAGTACATGCTTACCAAGCAATTTGCTGCAAACGATGAGTTGAAGATAAAGGATAGCGAAGGAAACTGGTATCCTGCTGGTGAAAATAATAATTATAAGCTCACAAAGGATGGTACTCATACCATTTACTTCCGTCCAGACGGACTGGGTGGTAATGGCTGGCACGAAGGCTATATCTATGTGGACGACTCTCAGGCCACTGAGCCCGAGCCTGTAGTTACTGAGGCTAAATACTATGTAGTTGGTACGTTTAATTCTTGGAGTTCAACAGAGGGCATGTTGGAAATGACGCTTGACGCTACGAATAATACCTATACTTATACTGGTACTTTCGATGCTGGTGTGGGCATTAAGGTTATTAAGGTAGAAGGTCAGACCACGACTTGGTATCCAGAGGGAGCGGGTAATGAATATACCATCAATGTTGCTGGCGAACATACTATTGTATTCAATCCTCAGACTGGCGAGTACACTGTTTCTGACGACGAGGCCGCTCCCGTAGAGACCGTAGCTGACGGCTACTATCTCGTAGGCTCATTCAGCGACTGGAAGGCAAAGGCTGACTATGCATTTGCTGAGAATGCAGGTGCTGCAGGTGAGTACATGCTGACCACTACCCTGACTGCGGGCGATGAGCTGAAGGTTGTTCAGGTGACCAGTGGCAACTACACTTGGTTCCCCGCTGAAGGCGACAACTATAAAGTAAAGGTAACCGGTTCTCACACCATTTACTTCCGTCCTGACGGACATGGTGGTGACGACTGGTTCAACGGCGTATTCTATGTGGATGGCGAAGACGTTCCCGTTGGCTCTTACAGCCTGACATGCACCAACACCGAGAATGTCAGCATCGACTTCAAGCTGGGTGACATTTCTGTGACCACTGCCAGCCCGATGGACCAGATTTCCGCATTTGTAACACTCGCCGATGGCTATGCCGTTGACGTGGAGAATACGAAGGTTGAGGCTTGGGCTTCGTTCGAGGATGCGCAGACTCCGCTCATGGCTCCCGGCATTCTGAGAAATATTGACTTCACATACGACGAAGAAGCTAACGTCATCAGCTTCACCATGCCCGAGGCTAACGTTCGCGTAACCGTTGCCACTATCGTTGACAAGACCGAGCTCGAAGAGACCATCGATGATGCTAAGGACCTGCTCAACCAGATTGACGACCAGGAGATTGCCAACACGCTGCAGGAGGCCATCGACGCTGCTCAGGCTGTTGACGACAAGGCCGACGCTACAGCTGCCGAGGTGGCTAAGGCTGTTCAGGACCTGAAGGACGCTATGGACGCTGCTCAGCGTGCACTCGATGCCCTGAAGGTTTCGGTAACCGTGAAGGCTGGCGAGTTCGTTACCATGTATCTGGAGAAGAACCGCAAGGTGGAGGAGACCGAGACGGGCGTGAAGCTCTACACCGTGACCTCCGTGAACGTTGAGGAAGAGAAGGTCGTGCTGAGTAGCGAACTGAGCGTGGTAGGCGACAAGACCCCGTTCCTGCTCTACAACGAGGGCACCACCGACGCTACCGTGACGCTGGTTGTTGCCGGCACTCCCGACCAGGTGACCGTAGCTCCTGAGTTCAAGGGTACGCTGGAGGCAAAGACCTTCACCGCTGCTGAGCTCGAAGCTGCTGACTACTACACGCTGCACGGACAGAACTTCGTCTGGACACCGGAGGCAGGCACCATCGCCGCTAACCGTTGCTGGCTGCAGCTTGACAAGAGCGCAGGTGCTCCTGCATCGCTGACCATCGTGTTCGACGACGACACCACCGGCATCATGGACGTTCAGCGCTCAACGCTCAACGATCAGCAGTGCTATGACCTCAACGGCCGTCGCGTAGAGAATCCGACGAAGGGCCTCTACATCATCAATGGCAAGAAGGTAATATTGAAGTAAATTTGAAGTAACAAAAGAAGCGGGTTGCAAATTTGCAGCCCGTTTTTTTTGTTGTTTCATTAAAAATACTTACCTTTGCAGCAACCAAAACTATAAGTATATTTATTAATAAAGAAAGAATGGCTAAAACAAGACTAACCACTCTCCTGCTGCTCATAGCAGGCCTATGTGCCGTGCAGGTAAGGGCGCAACGTGTACTCTCCGATGAAGACCTCAGCACGTATCCGCAGAAGACAAACCTCCCAACGGTTTACTTAGAAGTGTATAAAACAACTTATCCTGTTGATGAAGTAACAGGCAAGCCTGTTGCCACCACAACCTTGGATGACAACGGTCTGCCCGTGCTTGAAGAACTCAACACCGTCTTTGGCACTAAGACCTCCACTTACTACAACGCCCAAATCATCATCCGCGATGATAACGGCACCATAGAAGAGCGCAAGGAACCAACGACGGTGAGGGGGCGCGGAAATGCTACGTGGGATATAAGTGCAAATAGTGATGGTTTGTTAAAAAA
>FLNV01000622.1_pt1 | contig 11140 bp, 10 predicted proteins | sample 1140351 | NCBI WGS metagenome assembly FLNV01 (sample SAMEA3878207, study PRJEB12797) | bioreactor metagenome | biome: Moose rumen | place: Sweden | collected 2011-10 | reverse complement strand
GCACTAAGGTAAGTGAAAAATCTGACATGGCCAAATCCTGAGCAACTTTTTGTTGCTCAGGTACTTATAAAGAAAGTTAAATTAAAGTGCTGCGGAATTTAGGTTTAATAGTTTCTATTGGTACAATATTGTAATATGTGGATTCCTCCAGTTTTCATATTATAAATTTATAAAATACCACTCTCCTAAATATCCATTAATGATGTATGCGGTTACTCAGCTTACAATGTGGATTTGGTTTCCTATTAGAGCTGGTCTAGCGGTAGGAGTGTTATTATGGGCATATAAATATATAAAAGAGAGAAATCTATTCTGTTTTCTTATTATTGTTTTAATTGCTTCATCGATTCATTTACAATCTTTGATTATACTTCCGTTTTATTGGATTGGAAATTTTAGATTAAAAACATCTCTTTATTTGGCAATATATTTGTTGTTTTTCTTTTTGGGGAAGATATTTCAGGATTATTTTGAAATATTAGCTTTTTCTATAAACTACGATAGGTTAAATCATTATTTAGAGAATGAGACGGAAGGGAATTCTCTATTCTCATATTTACATATTGTTATGCAGTTTTCCTTGTTTACTTTATATTTATATTTATCAGAAAAGAAGGTGTTTGGGGATGAAAAATGGTCAAATACTTTAATAAATGCCTTTCTAATACAACAATGTATAGCCTTTGTCTTTCAGGATGGTATGGGTGATTTAAGCAGAATAAAGGATCCGTTAAATATTGTTATTCCTTTCATGTTCTGTAATTCTATGTATTATTTAATTAAAAGTAAAAACGCAGAAATAAAATTAGGTGCTTTATTTCTTTATATATTATATGTCTCTCGAGGAATAATGGCATTAGGAAATGATTATTTCTTTAAAATAACCTGTATCCCATATCGAACAATTTTTGATTATCATTTCACACTCTTTTAATAGATTAAAGATATGAAAATATTAATAGTTTCCACACATCCCACTCACCCAGCTATTGAGGGAAATAGACGTTACATTTTAAATCAAGTAGAGTTGTTTAAAAAAATGGGCTTTGATATTTATTTTCTACTACTATGTGTGAATAAAGGTGAATGGATAGGTGACAGACAGCAAATTTTTCAGCAGATGAATAAATATTGGGGTGATAAATTACTGATATACAGGAAAGGTAAATTCTTTTCTTTTTTTAAAAAGTTGATAAGTAAAATTAGAGAAATATGTAATCATGGATACATAAAGTGTGATGATTTTTATCCATTTGGAATAGAAAAATTCATCGAGACAATTGATGAGAGCTTAAAATTTGATGCAATAATTGTAAATTATTATATATTATCAAGGATTTTTTCTTATTCAAAGATACCACTTAAAGGTATAGTTACACATGATTATTTTTCATACAAAAACATACTAACAGGTGTAAAAGGAGCTTGGTTGTGTACATCTGCAGATCAAGAAGCTAAGGCACTTCAAAGATGTCCACATATTTTTGCCTTAAATTCAGAGGAAGCTATTTTCTTTAAGAAGTTATCACCTCGTAGTACTATTTATAATGTATATAGTACTTATAATATTAAAGAAAGTAACATGGTTGGAAATCATAAGTTACTTTTTTTGTCAGGAAAGAATAACTACAATTTAATTGGACTGAAATGGTTCCTTGATAAAATTTATCCTTCTATACTTAACGCTTTTCCAGACTGCTCTTTAGATATTGGTGGCGGAATCTGCTCAGTGTTAGGTACTTCTATAACTAATAAAAATATCAATTTAATCGGATTTGTTGATAATGAGGAAACTTTTTATGACCGTGCAGATGTCGTGATTAATCCTACAAGTCAGGGAACAGGACTTAAAATTAAGACATTTGAAGGGCTCTCATATGGTAAAATAGTTATGGCGCATCCTCATAGTGTAAGTGGTGTTTTTGAACCAGAAAATTGTCCTGTTTTTACATCGATTGAACCATGCGAATGGGTAAGTTTTTTAAATTCTATTTGGAATAATACAAGTTTGATATTAGAAATTAAAGATAAGGATAAGGAATATATAAGTAAAATGAATAGATATGTAGTGGGAGAGTATAAGCGTTTTTTTAATAGTATTTGATAAAATGAAGAAAATATTAATAATATCTTCTGTTCCTACGCATCCTGTTATCGCGGGTAATCGAATGTGGATTAAAGATAACTGTAAAATGCTCGAGAATCTAGGATGTGAGTTACATTTTTTATATGTTTATGTAAAACCATGGAGAACAGATGATGCAGATAGTATTGAGCATACAAGGTGCTATTGGAATGATAGATTTTATTTTTATAGAGCATCTTTTATTGAACGACTTTTAATTACTTCTAAAGTAAAGATACATGCATTATTGCATCATGGTTATAATTTGTGCGATGATAAGTATCCTATTTTTCTTCAATATAGAGTAAAAGAATTACTTGGGAAGGAAAACTTCGATGCGTGTATTGTACAATATTTTTATCTAACTAAAGTTTTTGAATACATAAAAGGTCCTATTAAAGTTTTAGCAACTCATGACAATTTCGCTTATAAAGACATCGTTGTTAATCAGCGCGTTATAGATTGTTTAGATGCGAACCAGTCTGCTAAAGCTATGCAAAGGTCTAATGTGATCTTTTCTCTTAATGAAAAAGAACAGATATTTTTCGAAATGCTATCTCCAAGAAGTAAGGTATATACAGTCTATAGCTATTATGAATATCACTCACAGCCTGTTGTAGGAAATAGAAATATTATGTTTTTGTCAGGTCCCAGTCCATTTAATTTAAACGGATTACACTGGTTTTTAAGTAACATATTTCCATTTATAGTAGAGAAATATCCTGATTGTAAATTAATTATTGGTGGCTCTATATGTGAAAAATTGACAAGTTTGAGTGATAATGTAAACATAGTACTTCAAGGTGAAGTTGATAATATAGGTATGTTTTATTGCCAAGGCGATATTTCCATAAATCCCACATATCAAGGCACGGGCTTAAAAACAAAAACTTTTGAAGCCGTTTCTTATGATAAAGTTGAAATGGCTCATCCCCATAGTGCAATTGGGATATTTAAAAAAGAGGAGGCTCCTATTTTCTTTTCCGAGAATGCAGAAGAATGGTTAAACGAAATAGATTTTTTGTGGAGAGATAAAAATAATATTATTAAAAGAAAGAGAGAGAATGAAATATATATAAAGTCCTTGCAACAATATGTGATTACTCAATACCAAGATTTTTTAAATCATTGTTAAACACTCATAGAAGATATTACAATGAACAAACCAATAATTATCGCAGGCCCCTGTGTGATAGAATCGCAGGAGTGCCTAAATGAAGTAGCCGAAGAATTGCTACGGCTAAACCGTAAATACGGTATCGAGATTTATTTCAAAGCTTCTTTTGATAAGGCAAACCGTACCTCTATCAGTTCTTATCGAGGTCCCGGCCTTGACAAGGGACTCCAGATGTTAAGTGATATCAAGTCCAAGTATGGACTGAGATTGCTTACGGATATGCATGAAAGCTATCAGGCCAAGCCTATAGGAGAGGTCGTGGATGTCATCCAAATTCCCGCATTCCTATGCCGTCAGACAGACCTTCTGGTGGCAGCAGCCAAGACAGGGAAAGTCGTGAATATCAAGAAGGCACAGTTCCTTTCTGGTGAGGATATGCAATATCCAGTCCAGAAAGTACGTGAGTCTGGTAATGACAATGTCTGGCTGACAGAACGTGGCAATATCTATGGCTATAACAATCTCGTTGTTGATTTCCGCAACATTCCATTGATGAAACAGATAACTCCGACAGTCATTATGGACTGCACCCATTCTGTGCAAAGACCAGGCGCAGCAGGCGGCAAGACAGGAGGTAATCGTGAGTTTGTACCCTCTATGGCTTTAGCTGCGAAGGCATTCGGTGCTACAGGATATTTCTTTGAGGTGCATCCTGATCCTGAAAAGGCATTGAGCGATGGGCCGAATATGGTTTATCTGAAGGATTTTGAAGGAATCGTAAAGTCTATATTAGAATGATTGACGCTAATAAATATGCCATCAAATGCTTCAAAGATGAAGCAGAGGCAATTCTCGACCTCATCCCCCAGCTGACGGATGATTTCTCAAGGGCAGTGGATCTTATATATAACTGCGAAGGCAGGTTTGTGATAACAGGTGTAGGTAAGTCAGGTCATATAGGTGCTAAGATAGCTGCTACATTGGCCAGTACCGGAACACCCTCCTTTTTCGTAAATCCCCTTGATGCTTTTCATGGCGACTTGGGTATGTTTACCAGCGATGATGTAGTGATGGCCATCAGCAACTCTGGTTATACAGATGAACTGCTGCGCTTCATTCCATTACTCTTGGAACGCAACATACCGATTATCGGTGTGTCTGGTAATCCAGATTCCCTGTTGGCACAGTATTCCACCTGCCATCTGAATATCAGAGTAAAGCGAGAGGCAGACCCTTTGAACCTTGCACCAACGTCATCCACAACAGCAACACTCGCAATGGGTGATGCATTGGCTTGTGCACTGATAGAGGTTCGTCACTTCAAGGCTGAGGACTTTGCCCAGTTCCATCCTGGAGGTAGCCTTGGAAAACGCCTCTTGACAAAGGTAAAGGACGCAATGGTATCTACGAATTTGCCTATTGTCTCACTGGGGCAGAAGATTGCAGACACAATTATTGAGATTAGCAAGACGAAGCAAGGTATAGCCGTGGCAATCGATAATGGCAAAATCGTCGGTGTAGTCACGGATGGTGATGTCCGTCGGGCTATGCATGACAAACAAGACCGTTTCTTCGACCTCACCGTCCAAGAAGTGATGAGTCGTAATCCTAAGACAATTAGTGAAACAGCAAAACTCTCTGAAGCAGAGAAGATAATGCGTCAGTATAATATTCATTCTTTGGTAGTGGTGGACGGAGATGGTAAATTTACCGGTATCATAGATACTTTCAGTGTGGTATAAAAACAAATAACAAAATATGAAGACAGTAGCATTTGTGCCAATCCGCTTGAACAGTAAGCGAGTGGCTGGTAAGAATCTGAAAATGTTGGGCGACAAGCCTTTACTACGTTATATCCTTGACACGCTGGTACAAGTTAAGCGTATTGATGAGGTATATGTATATTGTAGTAGCGAAGAGATAATCGGGTATCTCCCAGACGGCGTAAAGTTCTTGAAACGACCTGAGTTTCTCGACCGTGATGAGACATTAGGTAAGGAGATATACGAGGAGTTTACAAAGACCATTGATGCTGATGTTTATATCCTCGCCCATACGACCTCTCCGTTCATGAAGATTGAGACGGTCGAGAATGCTCTCGGTAAGATTCTTGATGAAGACTATGATTCAGCTTTCAGTGCAGAAAAGGTGCAGACCTTTGTTTGGTATCAAGGCAAGACCTTGAACTACGATTTAAAGGAGATCCCCCGTACCCAAACTATTGAGCCCATCTATGTAGAGACCAGTGCTTTCTTCATGTTCAAACGTGATATCTGGAAAGTCCACAAGCAGCGCATCGGCTTTAAGCCTTACATTGCTGAGGTAGACAAAATAGAAGGTGTGGATATTGATTGGCCCGAAGATTTCACTTTTGCCGAGAAGATACTTGAAACAATTAGTTTATGAAACACTTATTTATTATCCACTCAAATACAGTATTTTTGAGCGCATTAGGTACGATAGATTATGAAAAGATTGATTATAATGATATCGTCTTTTTTTATGCAAGAAATTTTGTATCGGAATTTACTCCCAAAGGGATTGCAGTTTTTGATATAACAAATGAATATTCTTTGTCGCAGCAAAAGGATTCAAATTATAATAGAAAAAAGCTATCTTTGTTAGTTAAACTACTAGACAAAACCTTGGAGAACAATGTTGGAACAGATTTTATTGCTTATGTTCCTCATACGATTGGACCTTTTCAACCAATCATTACAAATCCTCTATGTAAAGAAGTTAGATTGATACAAGAGGGTGCATTCTCCTTTTATAAATTAAAGAATAAAGTTTTTAATATATTCATAAAAAATCTGCTTTTTTCTAATGATAGAGTATGGTTTCAGTCATCTTGGAATATACCCCCTAAGAGAAAGAGGTGTTTTAATTTGACTAAAACCTATGCAATTACTAAAGAATACTTTTCTGCGGAGTCTGATGCTCAGCATATTATTATTAAATGGCCTAAGTTTAGCGATAATAGGCTATTATTCCCAAAAGGGACTAATTTCTTTTTGTTTGAATCTGCAATAGAATTAAAGCAGATAGACAAAAAATCATATTTGCAGGGTTGTGAGGAACTTATACGCGACAGTCATGTAAAAGAGTGTTATGTAAAGTTTCACCCCAATCAGAAAGAAGAAAACATTAAAGAAATATTGAAATTGTTTAATGATATTGATGTAAAGAGGTTTGAGATTCAAGTGCCTTTTGAGCTCGTTATTGCTTCTAATTCCAGATTGAATTTATACGGTTTCTCTACTTCATTAATAAAATTCGGAGAGGATTATGGCCATAATGTTATGAATTATACAAGTGTTTTGTGTCAACTTTCGAGGAATTTTAATAGCTACATTAAAAGTATGTCTTAACTATTGTTTGTATTAGATTTTGTGAAAAAAACTAGAATATGCTATGCTATCTCCTCACTTTGTGAAGGTCCAACCTATGTACTGTATAATATAGTTAGGTATATGGACTTCGAACGATTTGTGGTGGATATCATCACAATGACTCCAGAGAAAGAGACAACTATTATTGATGATTTCAGAAAGCTGCCATTGAGGATTCATCAGTTGGCGACAGAGAAACCGCTATCACCATGGGTGATGGGCAGACTTCTTCGAAAGAAAATCCAAGAGATAGAACCTGATATCGTACATGTACATTGTCCCCGCTCTCGGTTGCTGAGTCCCGTAATCCCGCGGAGATGTAAGACGGTAGAGACGGTTCATAACTACCCCGACCTTCCTAAAGTGCTTTATGGCCAAGTGCAGGGCACTGCAGTTAAGTGGCTTAGCACCATGATGACAAGCAGGATGGACTTGGTGATACCATGTTCAGAAAGTATAGGTGAAAAGTATGATGAGATGGGAATCCAGAACACCCCAATTCCAAATGGATGTTCTATGCCGATATGGAGCCTTGACGTTCATGAGAAAAAAACACTACGCAAGGAGTTGGGGATGGCAGATGACAAAATTTGGTTCTTGTATGTCGGTCGATTCTCAGAAGAAAAGAATCCTGATGTGGTGATTAATGCTTTTGAGAATCTTGATAGCGAAAATTATGGCTTGATGATGATTGGTAATGGCAGGATGTGGGAAGAGCTGAAGAAACATGAGACTGAAAGCATTCGTATGCCAGGTTTTACCCATGAAGTGCGAAAATATCTTAAAGCAACAGATTATTTTATATCAGCATCTGATAGTGAAGGAATGCCTAATAGTGTACTTGAGGCCATGGCAACAGGCGTGCCAATGATGCTTAGTGATATTGCGCCCCATCGAGAAGTTTTGCGTAAAAGTAAGGAACCTATTGGCTGGTTGTATAATCAGAAAGATTCGGTATTCCTATCAAAGTTAATTGATAAGGTTAAAATTACCCCCCCTAATTTCGAATCGTATTCAAGAAGTATTTAAACAATACTATACAGCTAAGATGATGTCGGAGGAGTATCAAAAAGAATATATAAGACTAATTAAACCTGAATAGCGATTTATAACCATCTTGGCTGTATTGACAAAACAGTTCAAAATGAAAAAGGCTAAAGTTTGTTATGTGATTTCCTCATTGAGTAACCAAGGACCTCCCAATGTACTGTACAATATCATCCAGTATATGGATTTTGAAAGGTTTGAAGTGAGTATCATCACAATGATTGAAGAACAAGAAATTTCGAGGTTTAATGAATTTAAGGCTTTGCCTATAAAAATAGTGCAAATGTCACCAAACAAAACACAGAATCCGATATCAATGTATTTCACTTTACGAAAGACGGTGAAAAGGCTTGATCCCGACATCCTGCATACTCATTGCCCTAGATCAATGATTCTTGTTCCACTGTTACCGAAGAAATATAAAAAGGTAGAAACCGTACATATTTTTCCTGGCATACAACAGAAGGTTATGTATGGTAAGGTAAAAGGGACGGTAGTCATCTGGTTAAGCCATTTCTTTACAAAGCGGATGGATTTGCCGATAGCCTGTTCAGAGAGTGTGGCTCAAAGCTATTGGGATGAGCAGTGCTTCAAAATGAAGGCTATACCCAATGGTTGCTCACTGCCTATATGGAAAAGGGATGAGGATGAGAAACAAAAGCTTAGGCATCAGTTCGGGATGAAAGATGGCGTAAGATACTTCATATTTATAGGCAGATTCTCGCAAGAAAAAAATCCAGACTTGCTGGTAAAGGCTTTTGAGCAAATAAAAGATGAGAATTTAGGCATTATACTTTTGGGTGATGGCGTAATGTATGGAGAACTGAAAATACATGAGACAGACAGAATCATGTTACCAGGATTCAGGAGCAATGTCTATGACTATCTGAAAGCGGCTGACTATTATATCTCTGCATCAGATATAGAGGGCCTGGCAAATACGCTGTTAGAAAGCATGACAGTAGGTCTGCCGTGTGTGCTGTCTGATATTCCCTCACATCGGGAGGTTATGAGTAAGGCTGACCAGTCTATAGGCTATCTGTTTAACGGCCATGACTTAACTTCGCTGATTGAGTGTATTGAAAAAGTGAAAATGTTGGATGTGCGTCCAACATCAGTTTACATTCAACAGCTATTTTGTAAATATTATACAGCTAAAATGATGTCGGAGAATTACCAGAAAGAGTATATTCGGATGATGAATCAGGCTGGACATGGGGAATAGCATAATTAGTATGACACTCTATTTTCGAAATAAAGTCCTTGATATCCTAAGGAAAGCCTTCCCCCATCATGAAGATGTACTGACGGATGGACTTGGTACGCTTATAGTGTACTTCCTCTATTTCTCTGTTGTCATTATGTTGATGCCTTTGTTGTTGACCTGCAAGGGTATCAGTTTCATTGATTTCAATCAGACAGGGGCTATAGGAGATACAATAGGAGGTGTCATGGGGCCGTTTGTTGCATTATTGGCAGCGTTCTTGACCTTCCTCGCTTTCTGGATTCAGTATAGAGCCAATAATCTGCAACGGGATATTGCTGAGAAACAGTTGGATCTGTCAATACAGCAGAATGAGATGGTGGCCAAGCAGACGGAGATTGCCGAGAAACAGATGCGTATGGCTGAGGAGCAGGAAAAGAAGTATGCTATTGAGCGGTTTGAGAATACACTGCACCAGATGCTGGATGTGTACAGCAGAAACAGCGAATCGGTCAGGGCGGGAGAATTGTCTGGCAAGGAAGCCTTCGAGGAGTTGGCAGCGGAACTGTTTTTCATATATCAAGTGTTGGCGGAAATGCTAAAGGAAATACGGCAGACAAAGAACTTTATAAAGGTTAAGGACACAGTCAAGAACGAGGTTCTACATCATATAAGCCAACTTCTCGATGACAAGGAAAAGACTCGCCACTTCCTTATGGATCTGGCATACGCTCTCTTTTTTAGCGGCTTCTATATAAAAGACAAGGAATCTCTCAAAGCGGCAGGTGCGGTGGGAGTTGCTTTGGAGAACGAACTTTATTGGAGGATCAAGGAAATGGTATTTGTGGAAGATAAGTATTCAACCTATAAAACTCGGCTGATGTCACTTACTAAGGTTGACACCGTATCCTACAGGGCTCCTTACGAAATGGCCTGCGGGCATAACGGTGTCTTGGGACATTACTATCGGCAAATGTTACAGATGGTGAAGTTTGTATCGGATGCTCCAGAGAAGCTGATATCCGAAGAACAAAAGTATGAGTATGTGAAACTGCTTCGATCTCAGATGTGTGATGCGGAGCAGGTGCTGTTCTACTATAACTCTACATCGGTTTGGGGCAAGGCGTGGAGAGAACGACATGGAAATGATGATGATGACGAAAAGACATGGAGTTACATCATCCGTTATAGACTTATCAAAAACATACCTGTTAACTACCCATTCTTTGGCATCCCTCCCACGATATATTACAAGGAGGACATCAAACGGTGGGAAGGACAGTATGGGAAGAGCTTCTTTGAAACAGACCTTTTCGGACAACATGGATTTTAACTGACTCTTAGATATGATATCAATCATCCCTGTTGGCATGAACCACAGTGCACATAACCGTCCATATCGCTAAATAAATGAAAAAAAGTCAGATATTACTTTGAAATATGGAAACTTCTTTGTAATTTTGCAGAAAATAAATTTGGCGCATGACTGGCAGGAAATATCCCATAGGAATACAGACGTTCTCGGAAATTATTCGAGAAGGGTATGTCTATATCGACAAGACCGACCTTGTTTGGCAGATGGCGCATTATGCCAAATACATATTCCTGAGCCGCCCACGCAGGTTCGGCAAGTCGTTGCTGACTTCTACGCTGGAGTCCTACTTCATGGGGGAACGCGAACTCTTCGAAGGGCTTAAGATTATGGGGTTGGAGAAGGATTGGGAGCATTATCCCGTACTCCGCTTGGATCTGAGCGGGGCCAAGCACATGCCTCCCTCAGACGTCAAGGTCGAACTCGAAAACATATTAGCCCCTTATGAGGAACTATACGGAGCGAATGCAAAAGAAAAAACTCCGGGTATGCGGTTTTCCGGTATCATTGACCGTGCTTTGGCAAAGACAGGCAAGCAGGTGGTGGTCATCATTGACGAATATGATGCCCCGTTGCTGGATGTCTTGCATGAAGACGAGGTGCTGAAGGAAATGCGCGAGGTGATGCAGGAGTTCTATCAGCGTCTGAAGAAACAGGAGGCAAAGATAAAGTTCTGCTTCATCACAGGCATCACGAAGTTCTCGCAACTCAGTATCTTTTCTACCATCAACAACCTGACCAACGTGACGATGGACACGATGTTCTCCGCCATCTGCGGTATCACAGAACAGGAACTGACAACAATGCTGAAAGAGGACATAGAACGTCTGGCAGACAACAATGACGTGAGCCCAGAGCAGATGCACCAGAAACTGAAGTTGAA
>FLNV01000300.1_pt1 | contig 11201 bp, 2 predicted proteins | sample 1140351 | NCBI WGS metagenome assembly FLNV01 (sample SAMEA3878207, study PRJEB12797) | bioreactor metagenome | biome: Moose rumen | place: Sweden | collected 2011-10 | reverse complement strand
AGAGTGTGAGTGCGCCGCCTGTTCCAGTTGAATAGCATGCGAATCCGTAAGTGCCGTTGTTGCGGAGGTTGGCATTCACGCCGGCTGCGCTGTTGGCTACGTTCACGAACTCATAGGTCTCAGTGCCGGATACGGTCCAGCGGGCATTGTCGCTTACTTCTGTAGCGAAAGCAGCCTGGTTCTTCGTTCCGTTGCTTGCTGCATAGCCTTTGTTGGCAGCGTTGTAAATCGTGTAGTTGTCACCGTCCTTCGCGATGGTCCATACGATGTCCGCTGAAGGGTTCACGATGGCATTATCCACCGGTGTTACCTCCTCATACTGAAGACGGTTTGTGGCAATGGTCGTATTCATGGCCTTGCCGTCATAGTAGATGATGTAGTCGCCCGGCTCGATGTCGCCAGTGAAAAGCGCATACTTGTCGCCTTCCACAACGGGCTCTTTCTCAACAGTCACGTTCACGGTGAGATCCTCCGGATTGACGGCGTTGTCGCCTTCAAAGGAAATCTCTGTGTGGGTGAGTTTAATCGTGCCGCCCGTGAAGTCATCTGATGCCTTCACGGTCAGAGCGATGATGCCGTCTCCATTGCTGGCGGTACCACCTTCTTCATTATAGCCAGCCACACGGTAACCGTTGGTTCCCTGGTCATTAGAATTGCACAAGAAACCTTCTGCAATTCCTATTGGATAATCATCGCAGGAAAGGCCTTCAGAAAGAGTGATGTCGGTCTGGAAGCCGTGCATTGCCTCAGTGCCTTCATAGACGATGGTAATGTATTTCGACTCACCGGCCTTGATGGAGAAATCTTCAGCCGTAAGTTTTTGAGCAAAAGCAGCATTACCGGCACAGAACATCAGCAACAGCAATGACAGCCATTTTCCAATTGTTTTGTCCATAAGTTAAAATATTTAGTTAATAATTAAAAAGCAATTTGAACTTTTATCATAAGTATAGTCTTGTCTCTTTTCAAGTTTAAGACTATGTAAAGGATGATGAGCGTGGCGGTGTTTGTTCCGCCACACTCTCATACATTATATATTACTTAACGAGTACCTTAACAGTTGTTCCGTCAGCCTTGCGAACGATGTTCACACCCTTCTGGAGAGTGTTCACTTTCACACCGCCCAACGTGTAGATACCTTCAGCACCTGCCTCAAGTGCACGAACTGAATTGATACCCGTTGCTGTGTTGTCCACACCAATGTATACCGGACGGATTTCTGAATCAACGAAGCGGATATTGCTCAGCTCGTAAGTGCCGTTCACATTGAGGTTGATAAGTTCTCCTGCGTTGCCGCTGAATGCGGAGTTGCTGTTAGAGAGCACAATCACACGGTACTTGTTCTCACCAATCTGGTTGTATGCGATGTGGTGGTCTGCTGCACGTGCAGAGAGTTCTGCGCCGTTAAACTCACCGTCGACGGTGATGTCCATCTGGAATGCCACGTAAGTGTCATTGTTCTCAAGAGCGATGCTATTGCCGTTGACAACGAGATAATCGTTGCTTACGAACTCACGAGCCTTCGTTCCGGCTGCGTCGTAGTCGAAGTTCATAACGGCACGCAAGATAAGGGCAGCGTCTACCACGTCTATTTCCTGGCTTTCGTCATAGTCGGCTGCCTTCCGCTGGTATGCTGTAGGAGTTGCTTTTTCGAGGGCGAACTCTACAGTCATTGTGGCGTCAACGATAGAAATCTTCTTGTCCTTGTTCACGTCGCCAAGCAGGAATTCCTCTGCCTCAGCTACAGCAATGCCCCATACGCCATTGGCGTTGTCCTTTGCCTTGTTTCCATAAGCAGCAGAGCCTTCGGTAGTGTTGTCGGTGGCTACATAGCCGTTCTTTCCGCTGATGAGGTAGTTTCCGTCCGCCAGTGCGGTGAATGTCCATCCGTAAGCGTCGGCAGTAAGTCCCATAGACCATGTGTTGGCTCCGGTGTAGTTAGCATACTCTGTGTTGTTTGCAGTGATAGCATACCCGCCTTCCTGCTTTACGAAATAGATGTCAGAGCCGTTCTCCGAAATCTTAACACCGCCGTCGAGCAGCATCTCAAGACCGGAGGAAACCTGAGTGATGGTATAGGCCTGGCCTTCAACGGGCTCGTTGTATGCAGGGCTGAACTCTGCAACGAAGTTGTTGAGGGTCTCAGTGGCAGCATTGATTTCTTCTGCGGTTGCCTCCTCATTGTCGTAAACAGCCTGAGCAGCTGCGATGGCGTCGGTCAACGGCTGGATTTCGCTCTCAGGATACTGGAACAAATTCTCACCAATTAAATAGTTGTTAGAAGCTGTTGCAGTCTCGATGGCCTTCTCAAGCGCATCCCTTGCTACGTCAGCCTCGTCAATTTTCTCCAGGTCGATAAAGTCAACAAACAGATGAGGTGCATTGCCTGAACCGCCACCGCCGATGAAGCCGACTGACAACTTACCAGTGGTCTCCTCCTCAAGGGTGAAGCTCACTTCGCCGCCGTCCCATTCGCCTACAGGGAATGTGGTCTTGTCAGAGAGATATTCTGTACCGTCCTCAGCGATGAATCCGAAGAGGTTCTTTGTCACGGCTCCGGTGTTGGCACCGTTGTAGAGTACATATACATACTTGTAGCTACCAGGCTGCAGTGTAATCGGCTGGGTGTACTGAGCGATACCGCCCCAAACAGCAGACAGTCCGAGTGCTGAAGGAGATTCTGAGCCTTCTGGTGCTGCAGCAGGAGCTGCCACCTTGTTGTTCAGCAAGTTTTCTGAACCGTATTTGAAGATACCAGCGGAGAAGCCAGGATCTGACTGATCCTGCTCACCTGGTGTCCAGCCAGTCACAGGCTGCAGACCAGTGATTTGGTCGCTACCCTCAGGAATATTGCGCTGGTATCCCTGAGTAGTCACGGTGATGACGTCATCAGGATTCTCGTCGAATGTCCAGTTCTCGCCGGAAATTTCTTCTTCGTCTTCGCTAGGGTTAAGGATGATGCTCTCGACTGCACCGACAATGTCGCCCCAAGCTACCTTGATGGCATTGACATGAACGTAGGGAAGATCGCTGATATCCAAATCTACCTGACCGTCTTCACCTATCTCAGCTCTTCTCTCTGTGAGGGAGTTGTCGGCCTGACGGTTCATCATCACACGAAGAGGAAGTCCTGGTGTGCCTGTGAAACGAATAATGCTTGCACCAGTGATGTCAGCATAAGTGCTGTTAAGAACAGAACCATTTCCATAAATCACGCTGCCTTGTCCCACTTCAGTTCCGTAAGTGTATTCATCCCAAGCTGGAGTAGCCGAAGTTGGCTTAGCATAGTCATCGAAGCCGTCCCAGCTCTTGAACAGATCTTTGGTGAGCGGGGTGTCTGCGAACTCGCCAGGCTCGTTCTTTACTTTCTCTTCCGCATCTGAAGGGTTAAGGATGATGCTCTCAACAGCGCCGGTGTAGCCCCATTGTATCTTGATTGCATTCAGATGAACGTATGGATATGGACTGAGGTCTACCTCAACTTTTCCGTCCTCACCGATTATAGGCTGAACCTCTGTCAAGCTATTATCTTCTTGACGGTTCATCATCAAGCGCACGGTAAGTCCTGGGGTTCCGGTGATACGCATAACGGTTGCACCCGTAATGTCTGCGTAAGTTGTGTTGTATACTGAACCATTTCCGTAAATCACTGTACCGCCTCCTACTTCTGTGCCAAATGTATATTCATCCCACGCTGGAGCGGCGTCGGTTGGCTTGGCATAATCGTCAAAGCCGTCCCATGTCTTGTAAAGGTCTTTCGTAAGTGGTGTGTCTTCAAACTCGCCGGGCTCGTTCTTTACCCGCTCAGCCTTGAACGTTGCTCCTACGTATACGTCGGATGCCGGCATCACGAAGGTGTTGTCGGCGCTGACTTCTACGGTCTGCTCGCCGGCCTCATCAAGGTAAGTTACGTTGATGGCATCCAGCTCATAGCCTTCAGCTGGTGTGACGGTCACTGTTACGGTGGCGCCTTCCTCAGCCTCAGTCACGTCGGTCTCTACCGTACCGTTCTGAGCCGCACTCACGTTCACAGTGTAGTTGTTCTTGATGGGCTCTACCTTGATGCCGTAAACGTTGAAGCCGCTGTTCGTGCTGTAGATGTAAACGTCGGCTTCGTCTGTGCCGGTATATTCATATTCTACCTTGCCGATGGCGGCACCGTCATTGACTAGGGAAGCCTCATTCAATCCGAACTGAACAAAGTCGATATTCAGCGTACGGGTAGTACCATTGCTGCCAGACATGCCGTAAACGGTAATCAGGCTGTTGGGAGCTACTTTGAAATGGATGTAACGGCCGTCCGGAGCTCCGGTTCCGCCGGTCTTCAGGCGCTGAGTGAAGTCAATGTCATCGATGGACTTGGCATTGCCGTCGATGGTGAATTTCTTGCTGCTCGTGCCGTAAAGCTCTAGACCGTCAACTACGGTCGGTTCTGTGATGTCACCAGCGGTGAAGTCGGAGAAGTCCCAGAACTTGTCGTCAACGGCTGTGAGATCCTCTACTGTTGGAGCAGTGTATTCACCTGCACCATAGACAGCGACCTGTGAAAGCTGCGTCATGCCGTTGCTTGTGGTCTGTGCATTGACGATTGTCAGGCGGTAGCTGTTGCCAGCTGCGCCGCTGACCTTGGCGTCTACCTCGCCGGCCTTCCACTGGTCGTAGATGTCTACGGTCGAAACGACTTCGTCGCCGTTGAGAACGTCAACCTTAGCGGAAGTCACGAAGCCGGTGAAATCTACAGTGAATACAATGTCGCTCACGGCCACGTCATAGGCCGGAGTCGTAATGGTTGAAGTGGTCTCGCCGTTCTTGCTGCCGGCCTTGATGAATGCCCAGCCGTTATTGTTGTTGTTGAAGCCAAACAACGTCCAGGTCTGTCCGTTCGTCTCGGCGGTCCATTCTGCCGTATAGCTGCCGATCGGTGTGGCTTTTTCGCCAGGGAATGTCAGAACATCCACAGGAGCCGCAAAGGCACTTGAGCAGCAGAATAGTGCAACAACCAGCATTAAAAAAGAATAAACTTTCTTCATAAAACTGTGTTTTTTTGTTAGTAAAAAGGTTTCCGCGTCTTCGGCCTGTCTGCGCGAATTGGGTTTTCTCGGGGGGACGGTTCGCACCAAGGAGTTGTGTGGTTATTCAGGATTCAGCCTTTTTAAGGAAAACACCTCTCTGGTTGAGAAGGATTCAGCCTTTTTAAGGGAAGAGACACCATTAGTTTTAGATGTGGCATCTCTCGGGTAATACTCCTTTTTGCGAATGTCGCTTGGGCCGCGGTGCAGGCCGGTTAAGGATCCCAGTCTTAGTGGTAACCCCACCGCAGCGGTCGTCCATTCAATTTCTTTCCTTAATTAGTTAGAGGTTATTAAGCGATTTTTAGGAGTTAATAATTATTTTTTGCTTTTTCTCATGATTTTTCATCAAATAACGTGTAAAATTACAAAAAAAACTTGAAAGAAGCAAAAAAATGCGGAAATATCCGCATTTTTTTCTTAATTTCCGTAAAAAAAGCACTTTGGAATCCTTATGCCGCTCCTACCCCCCTAGAATATCTAGAATGTCTAGAAAGTCTAGAATATCTAGAACGTCTAGAGCATCTAGAATATCTAGAGCGTCTAGAAAAAAGCCCCCCTCTAGTTCACCGAAAACTCGAACTCCTCCGCATGGTCGTTCAGGAAATTGGCCATCTCCTTGCCCATACGGATATGGAATTTCCGAGATACCAGGTTCACGTGCATGTTGTTGATGCCGTGGATATTGAAGTAAAGCTCCGACTTTCCGGGGTTCTGAACGAGAATATCGGCCAGCTCCTCAACAAGCAGGTCGTTGATATGGTCGAGCGGGATGTTGATCGTCACCTTCTGGATGGCGCTCTCCTTCACGTCGTTCAGAAGGTCTACCGACAGAATCTGGATGTCGAATATTTTGTCATTATATCGCCGCGGAACGTATTTGGCACGGATAAACAACGGGGTGCCGACCACGAACAGATGATGAACCTCTAGCCACGATTTTCCGAACAAAGCCATTTCGCCGGCGCCTTCGTAGTCTTCCATCGTGATAATCCCATAGGGGTTCCCGGTTTTCGACTGGCCCTGACGAAGGCCGGTCACGATTCCACCGAATGAGAACTCCTGCATCTTCGACAGGCGCTCCTTATCCTCGAGTTCCGACAAATGGGCGGTGCATACGTGGTTCAGGATGATGCTGTACTCGTCAAGCGGATGGGCGGACAGATAGATTCCTACGTACTCTCGCTCTTTGTCCAGTCGCTCCATGTCGGACCACTGCTGATAGTCTGTAGGGGGCTGGGGATGAACAATCTCTACGGCGATGCCCATGTCGCCGAAAAGCGAATTGGCGGACTGCTGCTTGTCGCTCTGGAACTTGGCACCGTAACGCATCAACGCATCGAGGAAGGTGTCGCCCTGCTGGGTCTTGGCCAGATAGGCGTCGCGGGGGATACCGAAACGGTCGAATGCTCCGGCCAATATCATGCTCTCGATGGACTTGCGGTTGCAGGCGTTCAGGTTCACGCGCTCGAAGAAGTCATAAACCGATGTATAGGGACCGTTGGCCTTGCGCTCGCTTACGAGGGCTTTAACCGCTCCCTCGCCAACGCCTTTCACGGCGACAAGACCGAAACGGATGTCGCCCTTGCTGTTCACGGAGAATTTCTGGTTGCTCTCGTTCACGTCGGGTCCATAGGTGTCGACCCCCATGGACTTAGACTCGTCCATCAGCTTACGGATTTCACTGATATTGGCATAGTTGCGTGTCATCACGCCAGCCATATACTGCGCAGGGAAGTTGGCTTTCAGGAACGCCGTCTGGTATGCCACCCACGAATAGCAGGTTGCGTGGCTCTTGTTGAAGGCATAAGACGCGAACTTCTCCCAGTCAGCCCAGATTTTCTCAAGAGTCTTCGGGTCGTGTCCGTTGGCCTGTCCTCCGTTGATGAACTTAGGCTTCAGCTCGTCCAGCTTGTCTTTCAGCTTCTTTCCCATGGCCTTACGCAGCGTGTCGCTCTCACCACGTGTGAAGTTGGCGAGCAATCGGGAGAGGAGCATGACCTGCTCTTGGTAGACTGTGATACCATAGGTGTCCTTCAGGTACTTCTCCATGATGGGGATGTCGTACTCGATGGGCTTACGGCCGAGTTTACGGTCGATGAAGTCAGGGATATAATCCATAGGGCCCGGACGGTAGAGGGCGTTCATGGCGATGAGGTCCTCAAACACATGGGGTTGCAGCTCACGCAGGTATTTCTGCATGCCTGTAGACTCAAACTGGAAGGTACCGATTGTGCGTCCGTCGCAGTAGAGCTGGTATGTGGCCTTGTCGTCGATGGGTATGTTGTCGATATTGATTTCCACACCCATGCTGTCGCGCACGTTCTCCACGGCTTCCTTCAGTATGGACAGGGTCTTCAGTCCCAGGAAGTCCATCTTGATCAGTCCTGTCTCCTCAATCACGTGGCCGTCGTATTGTGTGCAGCGCACCTTCTCTTTCGTCTCCTTGTCGTCGGCGGTCGACACGGGCACCCAGTCGCTGATGTCGTCTCGGCAGATGATGGTACCGCAAGCATGCACACCGGTGTTGCGCACGTTGCCTTCCAGCATCTGTGCATAGGCGATGGTCGTTCGCAGGTTCTCGTCGGGAGAGGTGGCGGCATCACGGACTTCTGGCACGCAGGCTATGACGTTCTTCAGGTTCATCTTCATGCCGTCGGGCAGACGGTCTGGTATGGCCTTGCACAGGTCGTTCGACACTTTGAGGTCCAGCTTGCGCACTCGTGCCACATCCTTGATAGCCAGTTTTGTGGCCATACTTCCGTAGGTGATGATATGGGCCACTTTCTCGGCCCCGTATTTGTCGGTCACCCACTGCAGCACCTTACCTCGTCCGTCGTCGTCGAAGTCCACGTCGATATCCGGGAGGGAGATACGGTCCGGGTTGAGGAATCGCTCGAACAGGAGGTCGTACTTGATGGGGTCCACCATCGTGATGCCCAGGCAGTATGCCACTGTGGAGCCTGCTGCCGACCCACGGCCAGGTCCCACCCACACGCCGAGCTCGTTCCTCGCCGCATTGATATAGTCGGATACGACGAGGAAGTAGCCCGGGAAGCCCATGGTCTTCATGATATGCAGCTCGAACTTGATCTGTTCTGCCACGTGTTCTGGAAGCGGGTCTCCATACAGTCGCTTTGCGCCGTCGTAGGCCAGTTTTGCCAGGTAGTCTGCCTCGAACTTGATGCGGTAGAGCTTGTTGTATCCACCAAGTCGCTTGATTTTCTTCTCACCGTCCTCGCGGCTCATCACCACATTGCCGTTCTCGTCCTGTGTGAACTCGTTGTACAGGTCCTCCTCGGTCAGACGTTGCCTGTATTCTTCCTCCGAGCCGAACTCCGCCGGTATGGGGAAGTTAGGCATGATCGGGTCATGGTCGATGCTGTATGTCTCGATCTTGCTCAACACCTCGCACGTATTTTCCATGGCCTCAGGGATGTCGGAGAACACGTCGTACATCTCCGCACGGGTCTTGAACCACTCCTGCTTGGAGTAGAGCATACGGTTGGGGTCGTCGAGGTCGCGACCGGTCGACAGGCAGATGAGGTGGTCGTGCGCCTCGGCGTTCTCTTCGTCCACGAAATGTACGTCGTTCGTGCAGACCAACTTGATATTGTGTTTCCGTGCCAGCTCTATCAGTCCTTTGTTGCAGATCTGCTGCAGTGGGAAGGTCTCGCGGTTGGCTCGCTGGTTAGGATTTTTCACTTCGTGGCGCTGTAGCTCAAGATAGAAGTCGTCGCCGAAGAGGTTCTTGAACCATAGCGTGGCTTCCTCTGCTTTCTGCATGTCGCCCTTGCGAATGGCATCTGGGATCTCGCCTGCGATACATGCTGAGCAGGCAATCAAGCCCTCATGGTATTTCTCCAGCTCTGCATGGTCGGTTCGTGGACGCATATAGAATCCGTCGGTCCATGCGTGGCTCACGAGCTTCACGAGGTTGTGGTAGCCTTTCTCGTTCTTAGCCAGCAGTATGAGGTGCCATCCTCCTGTGTCCAGTTTTCCTTCTTTCTTGTCCATCGACCGTCGGGCGCAGTACATCTCGCAGCCGAAGATGGGTGTAAAGTCCACATCGGGGTTCTTCTTCTTGAGTTTCTTCACGTAGTTGAAATACTCCTTGATTCCGAACATATTGCCATGGTCAGTGATGGCCATGCCTTTCATCCCGTCGGCTATAGCTTTGTCTACCAGCTTGTCTATCTTCGACTGTCCGTCGAGAATCGAATATTGCGTATGCACATGGAGGTGCACAAATTGCGGTGTTTCCATATATGTTTTAAGTGAAAAGTAGAGTTTCCTTTTAATAGTTTTAATAGAAGTTCTAGAAGATTTAGAAAATCCTCTATTCACTTACCAGAGGCTTTCCTTCTTGGTCGATTCCTTCCGCAGAGTAATAAATATGCTTGCAGGATGAGTTGTTGAAAAACTCAACGACGGCGTTTCCGTTGGCATCAGTTCTGAGGTCGGGTTTCCAGAACAGGGTGCGGCGGAAGTCCTCCATTGGAGGGAGGTTGGTGTAGTCTTCCATCTGGAAGGTGGTGGGCTTGTTGAAACCTTGGAAGTGAGTACGTCTGATACCTTTTTCCTTGTTATAGAAGCGTTTGTGTACGTATAGATAGACTGTGATGGGGTGCATCGAAGCCAGCTCGTTTGCCCGTATGTAGTTGGTGTATGCATCGTCGTCCTCGGAGATGTAAACGCTCTTCACCTCGTCGATGAAGTCGGGCATACGTTCTGCACCACTCGTGTTACCGGTCCAGTTGACGGTATATGAGTTGGCCGTGTACTGCGATATGGTGACGTACTGGTTGTTCACAATCCAGAGGATCGGCCGGTTCTTGTATCGCAGGCCTCCTTTGTAAATCACGTAGCGGTAGTCGTCGGTCACGTCGCCGTCCACGGGTACAATCTCGCCGTTCGTCTGTGTGCTGACCACGTCGCCTTCCTCGTCGATCGTGGTCACCTGATACATTTCTCTCAGTTCGTCGTCGCCGGTGAAGAATGCGTTTTTCTCTTTGAGCCACTGGTAGATGGTGGGCAGCGGCTCGCCCTTGTCCTGTATCTGGTCTGTGGCCTCGTCGATATTGTAGTAGACGGTTGACTTTCTGGCTCCTGTGTTCTCGTCGAACCACGGTAAGTTGGACGAGTCAGTGAAGTAGCGCTTCTTGATTTTCACCGTGGGAATGACGTAGACGCCGTTACGCTTTGCCAGGGTGTTGTCTTTCTCTGCGTTGGCTGCCTCTTCCTTGGCTTTGACGAAAGGCTCTGGCAGCGGAACCGGCTCAGTCTCGTAGGGCGAAAGGTAGCGGGCAGCGGGAGAGAAATGACGGTCGATGGCTACGGTGTACGCGGCGTTCTTGTCGTTGTATTTCGTCTGCATCTGCATCTCCCACTCTCCCTCCAGGTCAGGCATCTTGAAGGCATAGCCTCCAACGCTGTCTGTCAACGCCTCACCGGTGAAATGCTCGCCAGTGGCGTTCTCGCCGCTCGTGTTGAACAGGAACACCTTCAGGTCTACGCCGCTTACAGGGTGTTTCTTTCGCCATTTGTTCATGTCGGGCTTAAGCTGGCCGTGGACATACAGCTGGTTCTCGATGGGCTGGAACTTGCCGGGGAACCCCTCCAGGTCTGACCATTTCTTAGCACCGGTATAGAGCTGCCAGTCGTAGCGACGCCAGCCCTGAACCAGCATCAATAGGTCGGCAGCCTGACGGTGCTCACGGTCGTCCGACTCGAAGTAATAGTCGGGATTGGCGATATACCCTTTCACGTCGGAGCTCAGAAGCATCCACGTCAGAGCGTTCCCAGTCTTACCATCGGTCAGCGTCGCGGCATCCATCGCGGAGAACGAAAGATCGGCGTTGGGCGCGCTCTTCACCTCCACTCGCACCTTGCCGCAGGGACGAAGCTCACTCGTCGTGGTCGTCAGGTGGATGCTGTCGTTGTCCGAGGACAGAGGGCAGACGAAGAAGAGGCGCTCGGACAGAATCCTACCTTCTGAGTTGAACACCGTCAGCTGGTTCACACCGGCGGGCAGCTGACCGCGCTCGTATTCCAGCTCGATGAGTGGCTCGGCGGTCAGCGTGTCGTAGGCCACCACGTTGCCGCGGTTCATCAGCGTATAGCCGAGTAGCT
>FLNV01002143.1_pt1 | contig 11218 bp, 2 predicted proteins | sample 1140351 | NCBI WGS metagenome assembly FLNV01 (sample SAMEA3878207, study PRJEB12797) | bioreactor metagenome | biome: Moose rumen | place: Sweden | collected 2011-10 | reverse complement strand
GTGGTTACTGTACTACCATCCACCTGTGCCGTTACCGAACCGTTGGAGGCTTCGGTTGCCTTGGAGATGATATTGCCTGCCGAGGCCGTCCCCAGTCCTACGAGGACCAGGAACAGCAGGGCTGCGGTTTTTCTTATAATATGTGTCATAGGGTGTTTGCTTATTTGATGACTACTTTCTGGTTGTTCAGGATATACATGCCCTTCTTCGTGGGTCGCTCGATACGCTGTCCGCCGAGGGTGTACCACTCACCGTCCATCGTGGTGGCATCGCCAAAGCTGATGGAGCTGATGGCGGTGGTACCATCGCCGTCGACGACGATGGTGCGCTGACGCACTCCGGAGGTAGAGCTCGTGATGGGCTCGATATAACAGCGGTTGGCTGCCAGCGTGCCGGAGGCGGCATAGGTAAAGACACCTTCGCGGAGTATCATACTGCCGTGAGAAATCTGGGTGGCAGTGGTGACGCCCTTGAAATGAACGTTACGGTCGCTCGGGTCGGTGGTGTTGGCTGGACCGTTGTGACAGTCGATGGTCTCTGCGGTCGTAGCCGAGCTGCGTTTCACGATGAGAGGGATGGCAGGAACTGTCTGACCCTCTATCGGCTTCACATATACGTGTTGGTCGTCGATATTATATACGTAGTAGGCGGTGAGACCGTCAGGCAGTATCATACTGTGCTCAGAACAGAATGTGCCCCACTCCTGATTGGCCACAAACGGTATGGCGATGTGGGCATCGGTATAGGTCACGATGAGCTTGCCTTCGGCATTGATGGTTGCCTCTGTCGCAACGTCGTTGAGGGTGGCACTGAAAGGACTCTCCGTTGACGTGACAAACTGGTGGTTGCCATCGGCTGTCACTGTGATAGTTCCTGTATAAGTCTCACCACTCTTAACCTTATTCTCACCGTCGAGGGTTCCTGTCCACGTCACTGTAGCACTGCCGAAGCCTTCTGAGCCAGTAGTGGCAGCTGCAATCGTGTTTTCGCCTGGCAGGGTTTCTCCCACAGTGGGCAGACTGCCGGCAAGAGCCATTGTATTGATATCCTTCTTGGCAATCACAAACGGACTGGCAGATGTGGCAGTACCACCGTAGCTGCCCTTGCCGGTTATGGTCACCGTATGACTGCCGGCAGATGTGAAGTCACCGTTCTCGGTGATGGTCTCCTCATAGTCGGTACCCTTCACGAGCACGTAGTTGGAATTGGGGTCTGTCACAGTGAAGACAGCGTTATGGTCGCCGCTCTCCGAAGATGGGGTGAACTTCTGTCCGTCGTAAATATGTCCGGAAGGTGTTGTGAAGACAACCCAACTGTTTTCTATGGCTCCGGCAACGATGGTGAAGGCTACCGACTTCTCTGTGGCGGAGTCGTAGTTGCCCTTACCACTGGCGATGGCGGTATAGGTGCCTACGGCCAAGAACTTGTCTTCGGTGGTCATAGGTGTCATACCGTTTGTCCCCTCTTTATACCAGGTGAGAGTGTACTCACTGTCTATAGTGAGTTCCTGTGTACCGGTACGCTCCGTATCCTTCACTACGACGATCGGTGTATCGAACTCCAAGTTATTGTAGTTCTTGCTGTTGTCACCATTGATGGTCACGCTGATGGTGCTCTCCGAGAATTTTTTCGGTTCGATGGTCAGCGTACGGGTCATGCTCGAGTTCTCGTCGTAGTTGCCTTTACCCGTGATGGTCACCTGATAGGTACCGGCATTGGTGAAGGCTCCTTCCGCACTGGTATCATAATTATCTGATGCTGAGGCACTGACATTCGTTGCCGGAGTATAGGTCCAGTTAAGGGAGTAGTCAGTGTCCTTGGTGAGCTGCGATCCTAGCTGTGTCTTCACGTCGGTGACCACGGTGTAGCTGCCGCTCTTATATGGCTTCGTCTGGCTGGTGGTCTCGGCCTCATCGTCACCTACTTTGACGGTGAACACACACCACTCGTCTGACAGCGGACGTTTCTTAATCTCAAACGATGACGTCTGACTGCCGCTGTAGTTGCCGAGTTCCTTGGCATCCACATATACGGTGTAGCTGCCCACGGTGGTGAGTCCGTCCGTAGCGATGTTGATGGCTGTGGCACCGTCACGACCGCTGGCGATGTCGGCGGTCTTATACCATGTCACGGTATAGTCGCCCGTGTCGCCGGACTGCTCCTGCAGTGTTACAATCTGGGCATTTTCGCCACTGCCGATCGTGTAGCTCACTGTCACCTCCGGCACAAACTTATATTCTGCACTGTAGGTGCGCACATTGTTCTGTTCGGTGGTGGCGAGAACCGAATGGTCTTCCGAACTGTCGGATGTCTTCACCTTCTTGGCACTTACCTTGATCCAGTCCGACAGGATGGGTTTGGCGGTGATGTTAAAGGCCTTGACGGGCGTACCGGTATAGTTGCTGTTGCCAGTGACGGTCACGAAGTAGGATCCCTGCTTGGTGTAGTCGCCATCGGCCCATGAGATTGTATAGTCCCATTCTTGTGACTCTTCCGATGTCTTCTGTACAAGAGTGCCGAGCTGTGAGTCCGTGGGGGCGGTCACTACTACGACCGGCTTCTCCCACGCGCTGCCCTTATACTCCTTGGTGCTGTAGTCCGTTGTGTTGTCCGACGGGTCTACAAGAGTGATGGTAGTCTTGGTGAGGTCGTAGGGGTCGATATTATACACTATGGTGTGGGTTCCCGTGTAGTTGCCCTGACCGGTAACGGTGGCGGTATAGGTGTCTGCATTCACGAAGGGCTGAGTAGCTGCGGCACTGTTGCCATCAGTCCAGGCCAGCGTGTAGCCACTGGCGGTTTCGCCGCTGACTGCTGTGAGCTCGGCATTGTTCATGCCATCACGCTTGTCGGTAACTTTCACCTGAGGCGTGTGCCCTTGTTTGTTGTAGGTCACTCTCACCTCGTCGGTGCTGAAGGCGAGCCATGCCTTCTGGATGACGGCACGCTCGATGGCAAACGAACGGTCCACCTCACCGGTGTAGTTCTTGTTGTCGCTCTTCGGGGTGATAGTCACGGTCTTCGTGCCGTGATTAGTGAAGTCCTCGGTATCCCATGTCACGTCTACGTCATTCTCTACACTGAGTCCTGTAGGCACGTTGACGTTGGTGTCGGTGGTCACCTTCACGTCGGGCTTATGCTCCGTGTTGTCATAATACACGTCGGTCTGGGGTTCCTCACCGTTCATCAGTACAAACCAGCTGCGGTCGAGCGTGGCGGGGTCTATCTTGAAGGTACGACTGCGGACACCACGATAACTGGATGTCTCGTATGCGGCGATTGTGACTGTGTATGTATCTGCATCCTTGAAAGTGGTGACTTCATTACCATTAGAGTTTACCCATTTGTAATTGTAAGATTCTGCATTTACTTCATTCTGTCCACTTTGCGTAAACACCTTCAATGCCAAAGTGTGAGTTTTGCCGTCGTAAACGATAAGAGCATCTGTCAACGCTTCACTCTCATTATCCTTGTAGAACTTAACACCATCTGTCTTGATGACATTTCCTTCAGCAATATCCTGCAAGAAGTTCAATGTCTTGAAGGCGAAACTGCTATAGTTGTTGTTGCCATTCGTTGGTGAGACCTTTGCTTGATAGTAACCGATATTCGATTCGGTAAGAGGTGTGGTTGATGTTATATCTATATTTTCCCACGCCATATTGTTAACGTTGAACTTCTGCCATGTTACATTGAACTGCTCGGTTACAGTGTTAGCATTATGTGTAACAGACAGAGTCGGTGTAAAGGAGGCGGTTTCGTTGGTAGCAATCAACTTAGTATCAATGTCGGTATTATTTGTGCCATCGGTCAAAGTGATCATATCCAGAGTCACGTCCTTCTGCTTTATCACGTAGTCGCGGGTAAACTGTTCGTCGTAGTTCACCTTTCCGGCGATGGTGGCGGTATAGGTGCCGGCATTCGTGAAGGCATTATCGGCACTGGCGTTAAACGATTCGTCGGGCGTACCGTCCACTTTCTTATAGGTCCACGTGATGGTGTAGTTAGTGCCAGCCACCAGCGTCGTCTCACCGTCCTTCACGGTGATGGTGGGCTTCAGCTCCGAGCCAGTGTAGATATTCTGGTCTTTATTGCTGTCGTAGTCGGTATCGTCCACCTTGATAGTGGCTGTGATGCCCTCGGTATTGAGCGTCAGGGCGCGCTGTTCGATGGTATAGACAGCACTGCGCGTCTCAGTGTAGTTGCCCTTGCCGGTGATGGTGGCGGTATATGTGCCGGCGGCATTGGGCGTGCCGGTGAAGTTGTCCTGCGCTTCGCCCTCAAACGGCGTAAACTTCCACGTCACGGTATAGTCGGTACCTGCCGTGAGCTGTGTCTCACCGTCGGTCACCGCCAGTCCGTGGGCATGCTCCGTACCGTCGTACTTCGCATCATCGTTCTTCGTGATCATGTCGAGCGTGATGGGCTTCGGGGCGATGGTGTATTCCAGTTCGCGGTGTACGGCTTCGTTGGCGAAGTCGTTGAGACCAGTCACGTAACCTTTATACTGTCCTGCGGCAACGAAGCCAGACTCTACATTAACCTCCTGGTTGGCAGCATTTTTCCAGACTATCTGGTAGTCGGCGGTGGCGGCATTCTCGGAGGTCAATTCCTCGAGCACCTGTGTGCCATAGGTCAGCTGATACCCTGTGGGCTTCTGGTTCTGCCCGTTATATACTGGGGCATTGGTGGGGTTCATCACTGTAGCATTGGCCAGCGATACATTGGCCACGGAGAATAGTTTCGTAGGCGTACCCGTATAGTCGCCCGTACCGGTCACCGTAGCTCGATAACTGCCACGGTTGTAGATGGTGGCGTTGTCCCAGGCGAGGGTGTAGTCCGTGCCTTGCACGAGTTCGTTCTCGCCATCGAACACCTTCACCGTCACAGTGATGTTCTCACCCGTGAACGGTGTGGTCTCTACGGGGTCGCTGCTGCCGGCTACGTAGAATTTTATGTCATCGGTGGTCAGCGCCCGTTGTCCTATATTCACCGTGCGGGTGAAGGTGGACGTTTCCTTGTATGTGTTACCGGCACCGCTCACGGTGAGACGGTATGTGCCACGGTTGACAAACTTGTTCTCCTCAGCAGTGACGTTGGTAGGCGTTTCACTACCAGGTGCAGTATATTCCCAACTCACGGTATAGTCAGTGCCGAGAGTCATAGCGTGGTCCTGGCTGTTGTAGTTGTCGGTCATGGTGAGCGTGGGTCGCTGGTTCACGCCACGGCTGTATACTGGGGCGATGTCACCGGTATAGTCCTGTCCGGCGAGGGTGAGCTTGGCCATCGTAGATGACAGTTCACGCTTGTCGACCGTAAACGAACGGTTGACGGTGAATGTGTAGTTGCTCTTATGCACCGTGCCCACCTCATTGACCTGACTCACCTGTGCCTGATATTCCGCGATGTCGGCGGGCAGGGTGTAGGTATGGCTGTCGGCTGCCTTCGTTGGTTGGGGAGCCATAGTCTCAAAAGTGTTGCCGCTTTTCTTCAGCCATGTTACCTGGTAGGCATCGGCGGCGAGGGCGTTTGTGCCGTCGTACTTCACGCTGACGGTCACCTCATGGGTGGCAGCGTCGTAGGTGGCATTCGATGCAGAGAGGGTTATCCAGTTCTCAGCATATCCGCTCACCTGCGAGAGGGGCTGCTGATGGATAGTATAGGTGGCTGAGGCCGCCCCCTGGTAGTGAGATGCTCCCTTCGAGGTGGCGGTGACGGTCTTCGACCCCCAGTTCGTAAGATCATCAGGGGTGTAGCCGGTGGTCGAGGCATAGGTGATGTCGAAGGAGCTCTCGATAGTTGCGATCTCCGTCACCTCCGTATTGTCACTCATCGTCACCTTCGTCACGGTAGGCTTCTGTTCAGTTCCGTTGTAGGTGTAACTCTCCGCGCTGAGCGTGATGCTACTCACGGTCTTCTTTACAGCAGCGGTGTACGATACCTCTAAACCGTAGTCGCTGATGCCCTCGTAGGTCGGCACGGCAAATGAGTACTGGAAACCAGCCTCCACCGCTGTAATAGCAGAGGCGGCGATAGGCTGGTAGAAGTCCAACGACTCTGTGGCTCGCGTACGGACACCGGCGGTGGTGGTAAACGGCACGATCGTCAGTGAACCGATCTCGTTGACACCGCTCTTGTTGGCCAGGGTGACATATACAGTCGTTCCTGCGCTGGCACTCAGCTCCGCAGAACCGCTCGCGGCATCCTGCGTCGTAGAGAGGAACAACTCAGAAGTCTGGCTGCTTTTCACCTTCACCGTGTGAGTCTGTGCCAAGGCCACGGTGCTGCCGATGCACGTGATGAGGAGCATCAGCAGAAGTCTTGCATGATTCTGAAATTTCTGTTTCATTTTTATCTTTTTTGTTTTATTGTTTTCTGTTGCTTCTGAGCTTTATTTCTTCACTGTCACCACACGACCGTTGTGAACATAGACTCCGGGACGGGTGGGCTTCGGTATGCGCACACCACGCATGTCGTACCAACGGTCGTCATCCTGACTGCCGTCGATGAGACTGTCGATGCCGGTAGTGTCGTCGCCATGGCCTTTATTATCGAAGGATAAGCTGAACCCGCGCTGACGGGCGGCAGCGGTGTTGTAGATAGCAAGTCGGGCCATCTGCAGGTAACAGCGGTAGGCAGGCACCGATGTGCCGTGCATCTCCATAAGTTTGTTGCCAGCCAATACATAATGGTACTCGCTGCCGTTGGAGACTGTCTGTGCTGATGTGGCTCCCTTGAAACCTGAGAATGCCGTACCGCTCTGACTGTTTTCTGCGGCTTTCGGCAGTGGGGTAGAGGTCATATCCCCCTTCACATTGATTATCATCGGCACGTTGCGCAGAATCTGTGTCTGCGGTGTGAGTGTGGCCTTGGCTGCCGAGGCATCGACAGCAGAGATGGTATAGACCTCAATACTATTGCTGAGGCTGCTCACGTCAAACGGACCGTCAGAGGTGTAGAGGGTATGCCAGCCTGCGGTGCCTGCACTGTACTCATTGAGGTTGTGGGCCCAGATGGTGAAGTGCATAGTCACAGTGCCTGTGTAATTGCCCTTGCCGCTGATGGTCACTGTGGGTGCGTTAGCGTCACTGCTGTTTGCAGGGTCGGTATTATTGGTAAACGCGATATCAAAGTCCTGATTCCTGACGAGTGTAGCCACGGGGTTGGCGGTGCTCCTAACCTCGCCTTCGGGTTCAATTGCCGAGCCGGTATACTCCATACCAGCGTCAGGCATGTTGGTGAAATTGCCTACTACCTCATCGCTGTTAGAGATGTTCTTCGCAGCAATCTGGATATTATTGATCACCTCAGCTTCTGAAGCCGTATGGTTGGCGTCGGGCTGTACCTTATAATATACGGTGTAGTTTTCGCTGGCGGTAGCGGAATATTTCGCATCGGTGCCGGTGGGTATCGCTGCAGTATAGTTACCATCGGCGGTGGTACTGTATACCATTGTGCCGTGGTCGGTGGCTCCTGCACTGACGAGCTGCTGGGCAGTACCCGTGTAGGTGAGACCTGTATTTGCCGTCGGGGCGGTCTTCACCACGGCCACTACCTTGTTGATAGTCAGCTTACCATTGTTAAGTGTCAGGGTGTAGTTATTGGTCATGTCAGCATCTCCGCTGGTCTTAATAATCGTCACCGTACCAGAGCTGATGGTGATACCAGTCTTGTCCGAAGTACTGTTGTCGTAAGTACCGGCAGCGGTCTGCGTGGTATTCAGTGTGACTGCAGAGATCTCGTCGCCATCAGCAAGGCCGCTGACGGTAACGAGGTCAGCGATGGTAATGCCTGTGGCCACTGCCGACTTGATAGTACCGCCGAAGTCGATAGTCTGGTCTGTCGCCGTTACAGTAGCAGCGCGCCTGGCGATGGTGAAGTCGGCAGTCCCGGAAACCGACTTGTAGTTGTCGGTGGAGTTAAAGGTCACCTTCAGGGTGTAGTTACCAGCAGCGGTAGGCACGTCGAGTGAGTATGTGTTGTCGTCTGCCGTCTTCTGCTTATACTCTGCACGATAAGCCTGCACATCGTTGGTAGTGGTGGCAGTGAAGTCCTTGGCTTCGTCACCGTAGGTCCAGCCAGCGATGCTGAGGGCAGACACGGTGCCGTCGGCCTTGGCGATGTTCACTTGTAGTGAACTCTCCGAACTCTCGTTATAGTACTGGGCATTGGTACCTGAGCCCACCGCCTTGAAGAATACGGTGTAGGTGCCGGCATTCGTGGCCTTCGGGATGGTTGTTTCCCATGCGCCTGAGCCTAACTTGTAGCGCATGGCATTGTCAGTGCCGGCGGTACCGGCATTGATGAGATCCTGAGCGCTCTTGGTGTACGTCAGACCACTATTGGCGGTGGGAGCTGTAGAGACTGTGGCCGTGCCCTTGCCCACCTCGAGGGTATAGCTCACCGAGGTAGTATTATAATAATAGGTGTCGTTGTCGGCAACCGTAGCAGTGATCACCGTAGTACCAAGTCCCCTGATGGTCACCTGACCGTTGTTGTTGACTGTGGCCACGCTGGTATTACCCGACTCGTAGGTAACAGTACCTGCACCGCTGTTGATAGTATTGCCATTGCTCTTCAATTTGTTGCTCACAATACGAGTCAGTGTCTTGTCGGTACCAACATATGTTTCTGTCACCTTTCCGCTCGACGCATCAGCGTCGGTGAAGGCAATTTCTGCCTCGATCTTCGACGTGATAGCACCTTCACTGATAGTGACAGTCACGTCACCGTCGGGCATCGTGAATCTGTGGTTTGCATCAACAGAAACATTGTCATTTCCGGTCTTTACCGTAATCTTCGACCAGTCGCTTACCTTATAGCCCTTAGCTGCTTCCAGTTGTACATTCGTACCCTGGTTTATCTGGAAGGCGGTGTTTGTGAGTTCAGTGCCGTTAGCAGTCAACTGGTTGTTGTATGTATTTGCGCTCAACGATATGTTGTGTGGGCTACCACTACCTACAACCGTGACGGTAAACGTGACGCTCTTCTTGGAATAGGTGTATAGAGTACCGTCGGCTACTGTTGCCGTGATGGTGGCAGTTCCGGTATTGGCAGTATTGAATGTTATCTCACCGGTAGAAGAATTGATGTTTGTGATGATATTGTCGGCATCGGTGGTCTTAGCATAGGTCACCGTACCAATGCCAGCGTCTGTGACTACGGTGTTGCCAAGCTTGTGCGTGGCGGTGGGAGTCCATCCTGTGGTGCCGCCAGTCACGGAGCCGTTGGCTACAGTAAGCTCTGCCACGCCCTTATCCACGGTGAGCTGATACGAGATTTTCTCCACGGGATAGGTATAGTCATCGCTGTCCTCCACCTTGGCGAAGATCTCTGCGGAGCCCACACCGGTGATGGTCACCTCGCCGCTCTCGGCATTTACGGTGGCTACGCTGGTATTGCCTGACTCATAGGTCACTGTACCCTTGCCATCCACCACGTCCGCATTGTCGGTTGCCTTCTTATGTGAGAGCGTGGGACTGCTGAAGGCAGCGTCGCCATATTTTTTGTTCACGGAAGTCTGTGCGAAGGAGATGGCGGCCTCGGGCTTGTGAGGAATATACTGCTCAGCAGTCTCCTCGGTGGCATTGGTCACCTCATTTCCATCGTCGTCAACTATATATACAGTCACTACGCCTGCCGGCATGGTGAATGTGCGGGTGCTACCAGTACCGTTGAGGGTTATCTGCTGGTTCTCGGCATCTCTCACCTTAATGTTGTCCCAGTTCACCATATAACCCTTGCCGCCGGCAAGTGTCACAGTAGAACCCTGGGGAATGAGGCGTGCCGCCGTGGTGAGGTCCATAGAGTTGGCCAGCAGTGTCTTGTTGAATGCGCTCTGCGAGCGTAGAAGCGATACCGTACCCATACTGCCGGTAGAAACGATCTGGATGTTACGCATATAGCCGCAGAAGTCACCATCATTGCTGAATCCTGAACGGCCGAGAAGGATATTCTTGAACTGACCGATATTATTGAGGATATCGTTGATGATATCCTGATTGGTATGCGGGTCGTTTTCAGGAACAGTTGTTCCGCGTGACTGGGTGGTATTCCATTCCGCGCCGTCAATATATGTCTTTGGGGTAGCGTTTGGAGCCACCAGCAGCGTAATCTGATGCCATGAGTCAACACCATTGATGTCGTTCCACCAGCATTTCGTTTTGTAGTCAGTAGGCATATGACGTACTTTTCCTATACTATTAACTCCACCATTGCTTGCTTGATATCCGGACGTTGCGTTGCCATTCTCATCAGGCATCACCGAGGCAAACTCGTTTGCCATGTGGTAACTAATATTGTAGACATTTTGGGCATTTGTCAAATTACCATTAGTAGTCATAATACAGAAGTAGCGCGGGTAACCTCCACTACGTATACCGCCTGGGGTTTCTGCGGTGTTGGCCTCTATCAGGCGTGACCATACGAAGGCTCCATTGCCCGCAATCACTCCGTCGGTGGCATCGGTATATGAAACCGAGTTGGCACGTGCATACGCTTTGAACTCCATCGAGATGGCGAAGCCCGTCTCGCTTGACACATTCGCAAAAGGATTGTCCTTGATATAAAGAAATGGGTGAGGCTGACTTTGGTCACCACTAGCATGGCCCGGCAAGAAGACAGCCTGCTGCGACTCGTCCCAATACACCTTAGCATTGGGACTCATACCAAGTTTGTTTTCATCTAAACACTTCTGCAGAGTGAGTTCGGGTGTCAGGTAGGTGGAGATGCTTACCTGCTGTCCTTGCGCCCAGGCTGAGGTGGTTCCTAGCAGGAACATACATAAGAGAATACATAGTTTTGTGAGTAAACCTTCTGTTCTCATAATCATGTTGTTTAAAAAATGTTATTAATATTATTGTTATTATTGTTTATTCTCATCCATCAGTCAGCGTCTTCTAATCAAAAGGCTCAGTGCTTCTCAGGGCACACGCACGTGGTAGAAACGAACGGCGCGTGTCTGGAGGAGTCAAGGAGCGCATTGTGGGAGATGAGTAAACGGCTGTTCAGGGAGGGTTCGGCGCTGCGCGGACACTATAACTCACAGGTATACGGCAAGGAATGTATATAATTATAGGTACGCGTGGGAGCGTGAGACTGAAATCTCCAATCTCTGATATGAGGTCCTAGGAAAACCTTGGTGTAAAGATATAGTGAACCATCTCACGCCTATATACGTGAGATAGCATCTACCCATCTTGTACACACTGAAATTTCC
>FLNV01000831.1_pt1 | contig 11248 bp, 7 predicted proteins | sample 1140351 | NCBI WGS metagenome assembly FLNV01 (sample SAMEA3878207, study PRJEB12797) | bioreactor metagenome | biome: Moose rumen | place: Sweden | collected 2011-10 | reverse complement strand
CTCAGACCATCGCACCCGCAAGGGCACCGCCTTTGTCTGCCCACGTCCGCACGGCATCCGTATAGCCCTCCACCACGCAGTCCGTCAAACCATGATTCTTGGCGGACGGCCACTATAGTGCCCATACGTGACTGTTTCAGCGTTTCAAAGACCGATTCGGCTGGCTCACCAGCCTCTTATCTACATCGCGGACGGCTTATTCGTCACCGCATCCGCTGATTTTCTTCTTCCCTGACGATGCACGACCGAGGTACAAACCAAGGTTAATCCCCATAGATTCACGCACGCACACCGTACAACATGGTCTTCATATGGCCTTGAGGCCACACGAAGACCTCTTTAGTTTTTATTTGTGAGTAGTAAATGTTTTTTCTGTCCTTTTGGGGGCACTTTTATGCCGCTGTTTGTGTTTCGGGCTGCAAAATTACTGAATTTCAATGTAATGTTGAAATTTTCAGCATGTTTTTTTTGTTTTTTTTTATTTTTATGCTTGCTGACGTGTTTTGTCGTGCCCAATGACAGGGTGCAATGGCTGTGGCAGGCGTTGCCTATTCGCTGTATTTCTTTATCAGGTCTTCAGCCTGGCTGTTGCCCAGCTCAAGTGCCTTGGCCAGCTGTTGCAGCCCCTCTTGCTTGCGTCCTTGCTGGCACATGGCTATACCCATGAATAGGTAGGCGTCGCTGTTCTGTGGGTCTATCTGTAGGCAGCGCTGTGCCGAGCTGATGGCTTCGTCCCAAAGGGCCACACGCACCTCCAACCATGCCTGCTCTGCGGGATAGAGGCTCTCCTGCGGTTGCATCTGTCCGGCACGGCGTATGTCGTCAAGGGCCTGTTGGAAGAGGTGGCCCTCCACCTCAGCCTGGTAGCGGGTATAGTAGAAATTGGCATTGACCTGCCGTGCCATCAGCGTTTCATAGTCGTTCAGGTCGCTGACGGCCTGCCGCCACATCTTAGCGCCCATGCGTGCCTGTGCCCTGGCAAGCAGTATTGGGGCAGCCTCGCGCAGCAGTGGCCTGGGCTGTATGCTCATGGCGCTGTCGAGCATTGCCAGCTGGCTCGTGGTGTCTTTCAGCTGTGCATGGCAGGTGGCCGCCTGCAGGTATATCTCGGCACTCCTGAGTGGTGTGGCGGCCAGCTGGTTCAGCAGGTCGGCAGCTTGTTGCCACTGTCGTTGCTCCATCATCATGTTGACCCTCAGCTGCTGACAATTGTGGCGTGTGAAGTCGGCCTGTTCAGGCTTGTCGGCCACAGCCTTCTCGGCCTGTTGCAGTTGCTGCTCGGCTTCGTCCCATCGCTGCAGGGCCATCAGCGCCCGTGCACGTGTCATGTAGCCCTCGGGCTCGCCTGGAAACTGTGCCACAAAGTCTTCAACCAGTGCGGCATAGTCGGTAGAGTCCATCTGTGCGCCGGCCACGTAGAGCGTCAGCAGGGCCTGGTCTGCCGTTGGCGGCAGCGCCTTCCTGATGTGTGTGGCCTTGATGGCGGGGTCGTTGATGCTCAGGCCGCTCATCTGCAGCTGCATGGCGAAGGCTGCGCTCAGGGCATAGCAGAGCGTGTCGCCATCGGTGCCGCCTGCCTGCAGCATGGCCACGGCTCGGCCTTCCTCGTCAAGCACCGGTGCGCCTGCATGGTCGCCCTTGGCGGCTGGTGTCAGCGTGAGGTACTGGCTGTGCTGCTGCACATGCTCTATTCGGCTGACGCGCATGGGCTGCAGACGCTTCTTCTCCATATACGGTTGCAACCACAGCAGCGCGCGGCGGTGGGTGCTGTCTATCGGCAGGGCATCGCTCTTCTTGATATCCACATGGAAGTGGGCGGCATCGTATGTCTCGCTGGCTCCGAGCAGCCGGTCAACAGGCCATTCCTTTCCGTTGGCGTCAATAACCACTGCCCGCCACGCGCCGCGAAAGGGCTCATAGCAGCTGACCGCTTCGCCTTGGCCGTTAGTGAAGAAGCCCGTAGCGCTGCCTATCAGTGTTCCGTCGGCCCCGAAGGTCTTAAGCGTGAATACCGACTTGGCTGTCTGCTTGCCCCACTTGGGCTGTGGTTGCATTATCTGGTCGGCGGCAGTTGCCGTCAGCGTCAGCATGGCCAGCACTGCTGCTGCCAGCCAGTGCCGTATGACCGTTGTAGTCTTCATGTTCGGAAAGTGTGAATTTGGGCGGCAAAGTTACGGCATTATTGCCATAAAGCCAAACTCTTTAAGAAAAAATGACATTTCCGGTTTTGCCGTTAGCGGAAAAATCCTTACTTTTGCCACCGAATAGACAACAACGCAATACCGTAGAGAGATGATGACACGTATAGGCCGTACAGCCCTGTATATAATATTAATGTGTGTCCCCGTGTTCATGCACGGTCGCCAGCTGAAGGTGCTGGCCATAGGCAACAGTTTCTCGCAGGATGCTGTGGAGCAGTATCTGTGGCAGTTGGCCGCCTCGCAAGGCGACACCCTTACCATTGGCAATGCATACATAGGCGGGTGCAGCATTGACCGCCACTGGCAGAATGCCCAGACGGGCGACTCGGCCTACGTCTATCGTAAGGTCATAGACGGTCAGCGCCGCGTGCGCGAAAATACGCCACTCGGCTATATCGTGACTGACGAGCCATGGGACATCATCACCCTGCAGCAGGTCAGCCAGCTGTCGGGCGACACTACCAGTTTCGGCAATCTGCCGCTGCTTATCGACTATGTTCAGCAGACCTTTGCCGAGCGATACATTCAGCCTGCAGCAAAGTCGAAGCGTGGTAGCCGCCAGCAACCAGAGGCACCTGCCGACAGCGTGACCATGCCCAGTCTGTGGTGGCACCTGACGTGGGCCTATCCGCGCCACAGCAAGTCGCAGCCTTTCCGCACCATGTACCACGGCGACCAGCTGACCATGTACCGCCGCATACTGGAGGCAGCCGACTACGAACTGCCGCTGGTGGGTATCAGCCGCCGCATTCCAACCGGCATTGCCGTGCAGCGGGCGCGCAGGGCTGTGGGCGATGTGCTGAACCGCGACGACATACACCTGTCGCTGGTCGAGGGTCGCTACACGGCCGCCTGCACCTGGTGCGAAATGCTGACGGGCAGCATGGTGCTGGGCAATGCCTATCGTCCGCCGCGCATGTCCGTGCAGACGGCACGGCTGCTGCAGTCGGCGGCTCACAAGGCTGTGATGAGCGATTCGCTTGGCTGGAACGACTCGCTGCGGGTGCTGTGGCTCGGCACGCGCAGTTCCTTCTATGCGGCAGTTCCGTCTATGGTGAGGCAGATGGCCGCCGAGACTGGCATGCCGCTCACCGTGATCACGCGGCTGAAGCGCAGCGTAGCCCCAGGGGCCTTTGCCGACGACGAGGCCACACAGCGGCTGCTGGCTGAGGGCTGTTGGGACTATGTGCTGATACAGGAGCCGTCGGTCGAGCCGTCCGACATGCTGCGGCAGGCCGCACGGCATCTGTACCCCTACGACCGCCGATTAGACATGGCCGTGACGAGCGGGTCGCCAGACGCACGCATACTCTATTTCAATACATGGGACACTAAGGGCAACGCCTACCCACAGGACTATCCCATGCAGTCGGCTGAGAGCCGCAGCCTGCAAGCGCAACTCAACACCACCCGCCCTCATGCCTCGACCGAGTGGGCTCCGTTGCGCAACAGCGTGTGGGCAGCCAGGGTGGGCGATGTGTGGAGGAAGGTGTTGCTGCGCCGACCCGATATAGTGCTGTACGACCAGCAACACCACCGACCCACCACGGAGGGCAGCTATCTCACAGCCTGCGTGCTGCTGCGCGACATGACGGGCCAGCCGGTCAGCGTGGCCTACACGGCCGGACTGCCTGCCGAAACGGCACGCGCCTTGCAGCAGTTTGCTGCCGAATGAACTCCGTTCGAGATGGAAAAAAAGCGTATCCTTGTCCGCATAACCAAAAACTAAATAACATATCACTATGAAACAGAGACACCTAATTGCTGCGAGTGTGTTAGCTTCAGCCATGACGATGGCTCATGCTCAGACCGAACTCTATCCGCGGCATTTCGACCTTGAGCAGGTTACGCTGCTCGACGGTCCCATGAAGACGGCTATGGACAAGAACATCCAGACGCTGTTGCAGTATGACACCGACCGCCTGCTCACGCCGTATGTGCGCCAGGCCGGCCTGGCCTCGACCACCGACAGCGGTAGCCCCTACTACCAGTGGCTGCAGCGGCACCCCAACTTCCAGAACTGGGGCGACTCGTCGTTCGACCTTAGCGGCCACGTGGGTGGCCACTACCTCTCTGCCTTGGCTCTTGCATACGCTGCCTGCCACGATGCCGACACCAAGGCGCAACTGAAGGAGCGTATGGACTATATGGTGGCGGTGATGAAGGACTGTCAGGACCAGTACGACCAGAACACGCAGGGGCTGTATGGCTTCATAGGCGGACAGCCCATCAACAGCGACTGGACGGCTCTATACCAGGGCAATATATCGCCCTATAGGAACCATGGCGGGTGGGTGCCCTTCTACTGTCAGCACAAGATACTGGCAGGACTGCGCGATGCATACATCTATGGTGGCAGTGAGACTGCCAAGGAGGTGTTCCGCAAGCTGGCCGACTGGAGCGTCAATGTGGTGGCGCAGGTGAGCAGCACCGACATGGAGACCCTGCTCAACATTGAGCATGGCGGCATGAACGAGTCGATGCTCGACGCATATCAGCTGTTTGGCGACGAGAAGTACCTGACCGCTGCCAAGAAATATACCCACAAGACGATGCTCAACGGAATGCAAAGCCTCAACACCACATTCCTTGACGGAAAGCACGCCAACACGCAGGTGCCAAAGTACATAGGCATGGAGCGCATAGGGGAGGCTGAAGATGGAATATTGCATATTGAAAGTGCAGCTGCGCGCAGCAATCTTCAATCTTCAATCTTCAATTCTCAATTTTCAAAGGCTGCCGACAACTTTTGGACCGACGTGGCGCAGAACCGCACTACCTGCATCGGCGGCAACTCAGTGAGCGAACACTTTCTGGCCGCTGCCTACTCGAACCGCTACATCGATGTGCTGGACGGTCCTGAGTCGTGCAACTCTAACAACATGCTGAAGCTGTCTGAGATGATGAGCGACCGCACCATTGTCTCAGACATGCAGTCGGCCGCCAAGTATGCCGACTTCTACGAGCAGACCATGTGGAACCATATTCTTTCCACACAGGATCCCGAAACAGGCGGCTATGTCTATTTCACCACACTGCGTCCACAAGGCTACCGCATATACTCGCAGGTCAACCAGGCCATGTGGTGCTGCGTGGGCACGGGAATGGAGAACCACTCAAAGTACGGCCACTTCATCTATACACACGACGGCAGTTCTACACTCTATGTCAATCTCTTCACGCCTTCGCGGCTTGAGTCAGACGACTTTGTCATCACCCAGGAGACTCTCTTCCCAAACATAGACCCGACGGCCTCTAACATACCGACGCCCAACACCGCCACCACCACGCTGACGGTGGGCAAGGCAGGCACTTACGCCATCGCCCTGCGACATCCGGCATGGGCCGGCGCGGACTATCGGGTCATGGTGAACGGCACGGCTGTCAACGCGGCCACGGTGCAGGGCACCGCCAGCTATGTCACCGTGAGCCGCACATGGCAGGTGGGCGACAAGATTACGGTCTGGCTGCCCATGGAGCTGCGCTACGAGGAGTGCCCCAACTATACCGACTACATTGCCTTTAAGTTTGGCCCGATACTCCTCGCTGCACAGACCACCAAGCCTTACGACATCAGCTACGACATAGCCGAGGGGAATGAGATACCGCCCTACGACATCGCCCTGCTGCCAACCGAGACGTTGCAGAACGAGTATGCGGGTGCAGGACGCATGGACCATGCTCCTGGCTCTATGGCTTCCAGCAAGAACCTGACTACGGCGCCGCTGCTCATAGGCAACAGGGCCGACGTGCTGGGACGTATAACCCGGCTGCCCGACAACGACCTGCGCTTCTCCATCGACGTTAGCCGCGATGGTGTCAGCACCTATCAGTGGCAGGCGCTCTTGCTGCGCCCCTTCTATCAGATTCACCATGCGCGCTACATGTGCTACTGGTATCAGCAGACAGCCGAGAACTATGCCAACAGCACCATGGCGCAGACCGAGGCTGCCAACGAGGCCCTGGCCGTCCGTACGCTCGACTTCGTGGCTCCTGGCGAACAGCAGAGCGAGGCCGGACACGAGTATAACTACTCGTCCGACTCAGGCACGGGCAGCTATAATGGCGAGAGCTACCGCGATGCACGTGCCGGAGGCTATGTGGAGTATGCCCTGTTCAACGGCGAGGGCGTGGCCGAGAACCTGTCGGTCATGTGCCGCTTCACCACGGCCGACCAAGGCCGCAAGGCAACGCTTTCGGTCAACGGCCAGAAGATAGCCGACGTGAGCATTCCGTCATCGGTGAAAAATGCAGAGTCGAATGGCTTCTACAACATCGAATATCCCATACCAGCCGAACTCTGTCGCGATGCCAACGGCCAGGCTACCACCAAGTTTGTGGTGCGACTTGCTGCCACAGCTGGCACCATGAATCCCGGCCTCTACTACCTGCGCCTGATGAAGGACTACGAGGCACCAGACCCTACGGCCAATGCCTACCGCTTTGTGCCTACCGACTGGACGACGGGCGACCCAGGCCGCATTCCGGCATCGGCCATTACCTACGACATGGAGCGCAATGTTATAAAGGCGCGTTCTGCCGGAGCCAATAATATTGCCTTGATGCTGAAGTATGCCGAGAACGACTACGACATAGACCAGAACCAGAAGTTCCTCGTGGTGCGCGGCACCAGCCTGAGCACCAGCAGTGGGGCCTCATACCTGTGGTGGCTGAACGGTTCCAACCACGGCACTCAGGTGGCCCCTGCTACGCAGAAGACCATCGCCGTCGATGGCATGCAGCAGGTGCTCATAGCCTGGAACATGGCCACCAGCGGCATCTATGAGAATTTCACCGGCGAGCGGCCCAATGTGTGTATCGGTCAGACCATCTTTGGTCTGACCGCCTCGTCGGCCGACGGTTCGTGCGAAATCTATGACATTAACTTTGCTGAGAGTGTGCAGGACTATGAAGCCACCATGACCGGCCTTGGCGCTGTCAGGCCCACTACGTCTGCCCGTGGCCCCATGTACAACCTTCAGGGCATGTCTGTTTCCACCCCCACAAAGGGCATATATATACAGAACGGCAGGGAGATATTAGTCAACCACAGCGGCCGTTAGGTGCAACATATTCAGGCGTTGTCTGAAAAAACGCAACACACCGTCTGGGAGTATCCAAACGGTGTGCTGTCGTTGTATGTCTATGCGTATGGCAGTCAGTCGGCAGGGTGCTTGTACTTGTCGCCGGTCTGGCGTATCAGCTCGCGTCCGTAGCGTTCTGGATAGCCCGGCCGCTTGACGCGCTGGCCCAGACCCTCGGGTGTCATCAGGTAGCGTCCCTGTTCGTCGGCAGGCTTCACTATCATGTCGTTGAACTGTACCACCAGACGTACGGCCAGCCTGCGCCATGCGGCCATCATGTCATCGGCCTTCTGGCTGGTGTAGTGGGTCAGGTATCTGACACGGGCTGCACCCTCAAGCTCCAGGGCCATGACGTCGGCCTGTGCCTGCTCCCGCTGCCAGGCAGCGTCAAGCGAGTCGCGCACCTGCTGCAGGGTGGGGAACAGCTGTGCATACCGCGGATAGACCATGTTGCTGACCATGTTGCATAGCCAGTAGGCATTGTCGGCCGAGAAATGCAGAGCGTCGGCCCCGGGGGTGTTGTACGGGCGCGGAGCCTCGGTGGTACAGCAATAGACGGGACTGTAGGCCACCATGTTGCCATCGTCGTTGCCGAACCACAGCACGCCACCCACCTCTCGCGGCAGCCACGAACGCATCTGGCTGACATACGAGAACGAGGTCTGCTGGGTGCTGGTGGGGCGCTCGTTGAAGTATTTCTTTCCGTCAACGCTGAAGGTGAGCGGGGTGGGGCGGTAGGGCATCTCCCACAGACCGCCTCCTATGTCGCTGTCAAGGGCCAGGGCCGTGCCCTCATAGTGGTCGCGCATGGCAGCCTGTACATCGGCCACGCTCAGCTTCCTGTCGGGCACCACCCACAGGGGCATGGGTTCGGCATCGGCCTTGCGTCCCTCGGCCCAGTCGAGGTATCTGTCCATTCCCTGGGCAAAGCGGCGGAAGAAGCTCCACACACGGGCGTCGCAGAAGCGGCGGCCTTCAAAGTCGGGGAAGGCGTATGCGCGGTTGAATGCGAAGTCGCGATCCTTGCCGTCATACCAGCCCATCTTGCGGGCATAGCTGACCACGTTCTTCGAGGCCATGACGTTCTGCTTGTCCTTCACATCGAAGGTGGTAATGCGGCTCTGGTTGGCATGGCCGCAGATGGCATCGTCGGGCACGCGCATGGCCACCCACACGGTACGTTCCTTCGACAGCTTGCGGTCGGGTCCGCAGCCCATCATCTCCATTATCCATGCTTCGTCGGGGTCGCACAGGGTGAAGGTCTCTCCCTCGCTGTTGTATCCGTATTGCTCGACAAGCGAGGTCATCACCTGTATGGCCTGGCGTGCAGTCTTGGAGCGCTGCAGGGCTATGTATATCAGTGAGCCATAGTCGAGTATGCCAGTCGAGTCCACCATCTCCTCGCGTCCGCCAAAGGTGGTCTCGCCAATGGTCACCTGCCATTCGTTGATGTTCCCTATCACGTTGTATGTCTCTGCAGCCTCGGCTATCTGTCCGTGATATTTGTTGGTGTCCCAGTCGTATATGCTGCGCATGGTGCCGTCTGCGTGCCGCTGCGCGGGGTAGTGGGCCAGCCCCATGAACATGCCGTAGTCGTCGGCGTTGTAGGTGCAGATGACGCTACCGTCTGTCGAAGCCTTCTTGCCCACGATGAAGTTGGTGCAGGCCAGCGCGGGTGCTGTCAGTCCTGAGGCTATCAGGATGGCAGCTGCTGTGATCGTTGTTCTCATGCCTGTTGTAGCGTGTATGTGTGGGGTCAGTCTTCGGTGTAGTCTTCCTCGGCCAGTTCCTCTTCCTCTTCCTCGCCGCCGCTGAGATCCATCATGGTGCTGTACGTCTCCTCGTTCAGCTGGTCGTCGGTGGGCTCGTCCAGCTCGGTCACGTCGTCCTCGTCGGGCGCGTTGAAGTTGTCGGCCTCCATCGTCATGTCGTCGTTCTCATCGTCGTCGCTGCTCTTGCCACCGTATGCCAGTCTGGGCCGCTCCTCCATTGGCTTCACCTTGGCGAAGATGACCTCCACCCACGTCCCCTTGGGAATCTGCAGGGCCAGGAAGCCGTCGGCAATCTTCTTGTCATACATGCCGCCCTTCTTCTTCATCCTGTCGCGGGGCAGCGACATGGTGGATATGTCGAATCCGCTCTCTATTATGTCGCGTATGCTCTGCGACAGCGAGTCCCATCCACCGCCGAAGTTGCTGTCCAGCACCTCCAACAGCTTCTCCACGCTGATGTGGCGTATGTTCTCGTATGTCAGGTCGGTAACGCGCTTGATGGGCCTTTTCTTTATCGCCATCATGCGGGAAGAGCCGTCGGCCGACTTCAGGTGTCCCACCTTGTACTCCAGCCTTTCATATTTCTTCTTCTCGGCCACGGCCAGTTGTCCTTCACTCTTTATTTCCTCCAGCATGAAGGCGTTGCGCAGAATGTCGGTGTAGTGGCGCATACTGTCCTTCATGTCGGCATCTTTCTCAGCTGACTCCAGCATGCGGAACACGTCGTTCTCTTCCAGATCCCATACGTTGCCCTTCGTGATGTACTTCAGCGTAAGTGGTTTTTTCACAGTTCGTTGATTCATTTTTTTGTCTAAGCTTTACTGTTTATGGCGGCAAAGGTAGTCTTTTCCGTTTTATTTTCCAAAGTTTTTGCGCGTTTTTTTCAGCATTGTCATACAGGGCCTATGTACGTTTCGTACACGGGCCCTGTACGTTTCGTATACAGGCCCTGTACGTTTCGTACAGAGGCCTTGTACGAAATGGATACTTCATTATTTACACACCAACTTGCGCTCGATGTGTCTATTCTTCGTCCCACACGCCACGGTGGCTGCGGGCCTCCGGGTCGATGGTGCCGTCTTCGTCCACTCCTCCGTAGCCTATGCCGTTGTCGGAATAGACGGCTGAGGCGCAGAGCATCCCGTCCTCACCGACTGCATAGCAACTGGTTGCAGGTGCAACGGATGTTCACTTGGATCCATTGATGCATCATACGGTTCACTGATTTTGCAAACTGTAGATATGCATAGCGCAGGCTTTGCGTATGTCTGAGTATAGGGAACAGGTTTCATTTGTAACGAGTGTGATACGTGACGGTATATGCGCTGTCACCAGGCGTACAAAGCTGAACCAGGAAATTGCCTAATCCATATTCTCGTTTTCCCTTATAGTAGGCCTCGCCAATAGTGTTGCATGCACCCACAACGCTGTTACCAACTATCATAACGTATTTCCCGTTATAGGTTGGTAGCAGTTCTTCTTGATGGTCAAGATAATATTTGAATTCCTTGTCTAGCATATTTTTCCCTCCTCTTAAATAATCAGATAAGTGCTACAGTAGTTGTATCTCGCTGACTGGCAATCCCGTGATTTCGGCAATCAGGTCATCAGGGATGCCCTTCTTTTTCATCTTGATAGCATTGTCGCGATTAGCCTCTTCTCGCCCTTCGGCACGTCCCTCAGCACGTCCCTCGGCAATGCCCTCACTCTTAGCGGTCTCTATAGCATCCTGGGCGGCATGCACGCTGACCATATACTCACGGTAGGCCTGGCGCTCTTCCTCCGTCATGCTCATATACTCCAGCTTGCGGCGAGCCTCCTGAAGGCCGGGCGTCGTGGTGTCGTCGCGAATGGCACCGTCCTTCAGATAAGCCATCCACTCCTCGATGGGTGTCTTGGCCACCTCATTCTTGCCTTGCAAGCGTCCTTCGGCCGAGCGAAAACGGTCAACTATCAGCAGGAAATACTCAGGGAACACCTTCTCGGGTGAGGTCATGCGCCGACGCTCGCTGTCCATGTACTCCCGCTCGTTCTTGGTGTTCAGCTTCAGCTCGGCATCTTTGTTTGTCATGCCGCGGAACGTGGTCACGCCGTGGAAGGCATAGTCGTCGCCAGAGCCGAAATTGAAATAGAGGATATTTATGGAATAGACCTTCTTGATGACCCGGTAGTCCTGGCCTATGCCTATCTG
>FLNV01001694.1_pt1 | contig 11252 bp, 8 predicted proteins | sample 1140351 | NCBI WGS metagenome assembly FLNV01 (sample SAMEA3878207, study PRJEB12797) | bioreactor metagenome | biome: Moose rumen | place: Sweden | collected 2011-10 | reverse complement strand
GCCACGGCCAAGCCGTCGCCGCCGTTGTTGCCCATGCCGCAGAAGATCTTGATGGTCTTGTCGCGCGGCGCACGACGGTAGAGCCATTCGAAGACTTTCGTAGCCGCCCGTTCCATCAGGTCGATGGACTCGATGGGTTCGTGTTCAATGGTGTAGCGGTCGGCTTCTCTTATTTGTTCAACAGTTAAAACTTTCATTTTTTATCCTCCACTTTCCATTCAAAGCCGCAGTTCTCGCACTCGCAGACGATATCTCGACTGCCGAGAAAACCTGCAAGAAAGCCATTATCACCCAAAAACAGCGATCCCAGTATGCCGTTTCTCCAACTGAAGCCTCGTTGGCCAGTTACAATTCTTTTACTTCCACAATTCGGACAATACATAATCGTTCCTATTATTCCTATTATTTACCAGCAAAATTACATATTTTCTTCAATACTTCCTCGAACTTATCTTTTGACTCAAAAAGAATTCCTATGACACCCAAAGCATTCGCCGCCGCCACATTATTCGGGTTGTCGTCGATGAAAGCCGTCTCCTCGGCCTTGATGCCGAAGCGTTGCAAGGCTAATTGGAAAATTCTTGGGTCGGGCTTCATCACCTTTTCGATGCCCGAAATCACCATGTCCTCCATGAGGTTGAGGACGGGATAGACCGGCCGCACCAAGGCAAAGGTCTCCTCCGACCAGTTGGACAGCCCAAACACACGGAAGCCTTTGGCTTTCAATTCCTTAACGTATTCCTCCATACCAGGAATCTGTCCGCCCATCATCTTCATGAACTCGCCGTAATACAGCTCGATTTCCTTCTTCCACTCGGGATGCTCAGCGATGAGTTCCGCCGTGCCTTCCGCCACGGGACGGCCATTGTCGTGTTGGGCGTTCCACTCGTAAGTGCAGATGTTGGTGAGGAACCATTCGGCCTTCTCCGCGTTGCCGAAATAAGGGTCATAAAGGTAATGCGGGTTCCAGTCGAGGAGCACGCCGCCGTAGTCGAAGATGATGTTTTTGATCATAATTCTATGGTTATTTAGTTTATGCCGCCACTTGCGCCATCCATTGTTTGAATGGCTCTGCCTTGGGCGATGGGATGGATTGGATAAGACGGAAAAGTTGCTCTGTATCAGCGACATCCGTTTTTCTCATTTTGCCATCAGGAGCGAGCATTTTCAAAGCGTTACAATTTGTAACGGTTTCATTACCCTCGTCTTTCAAACGCTTTTTAAGCACCCGCCAATAAGTTTGCGGATTAGGGCTATCCGTCAAAACTGCGACAGCGTCAACTATCGAAAAATACCATTTCTCGGCCTCGTCATCCCAAATGGCGCGGACTCTTTTTTCTTCAAACAGTTGTATTTGATTGTGCTGGGTCATTGGATAATTTTGCGACAAAAATACAAAATTCTTTCCGAGAAAAAAAGTATTTTTGCACCAAAATTTGAACATAATGCAAAACACCGATTTCGCCCCGCAGATTGCGCAGGAACTCAACTTGGCCGCGCACCATGTGGCCAACGTCATACGCCTCTTCGACGAAGGCGCCACCATCCCCTTCATCGCCCGCTACCGCAAGGAAATGACGGGCACGATGGACGAGGAGAACGTGGCCGCCGTGCAGAAACGACTCAGCCAACTCATCGAACTCCAAAAACGCAAGGAGAGCGTCATCGCCTCCATCCGCGAGCAGGAGAAACTCACGCCCGAATTGGAGCAGAAGATACTGAATGCCAAGACCTTGCAAGAGGTTGAAGACCTTTACCTCCCCTACAAGCCCAAACGCCGCACCCGCGCCGCCATCGCCCGCGAGAAAGGCTTGGAGCCGTTGGCCGCACAAATCATGGCGCAGAACGTGGACATGGTGGACCGCCTCGCGGCACGTTACGTCAACGCGGGCAAAGGTGTCAACGACGTGGAGGAAGCCCTGCAAGGCGCGAAGGACATCATGGCCGAATGGGTGTCGGAAAACATCAACGGGCGCAACCGCATCCGCAAGATTTTCCATGTCCAAGGCGACATCAGCTCGGCGGTCGTCAAGGGCAAGGAAGAGGAAGGCAAGACCTACCAGCAGTATTTCGACTTCCGCGAACCCATCTCGCAAGCCCCATCACATCGTCTGTTGGCCTTGTTCCGCGCCGAAGAAGAAGGCATGGTGAAGCTGAAAATCAAGGTGGACGACGACTTCGTACTTAATTCACTGGAAAGCATTTTCTTAAAGAACGACAACGCATCGTCGGAACTCGTGCGCGAGGCCATCGCCGACTCGTGGAAACGCCTTTTGGAGCCTTCCATCGAGACCGAAATCCGCAATTATTATAAGGAGAAGGCCGACGAGACCGCCATCCGCGTCTTCGCCGAGAACCTGAAACAACTCCTTCTTGCCGCCCCGATGGGCCAGAAGCGCGTCCTCGCCATCGACCCGGGCTTCCGTACGGGCTGCAAGGTGGTGGTACTCAGCGAGACAGGAGCATTGCTCCACAACGAGACCATCTACCCCCACCCGCCCAAGTCGGACACGGCAGGCGCGATGCGCAAGATCAAGAGCCTCGTGGATGCCTACCGCATCAAGGTCATCGCCATCGGCAACGGCACGGCGGGACGCGAGACCGAGGATTTTATCAGAAGCATCAAGTTCGACCGCGACCTGATGGCCGTGATGGTGAGCGAGAGCGGCGCGTCGGTCTACAGTGCCTCCAAAATAGCCCGCGACGAGTTCCCCGACTACGACATCACCGTGCGCGGCGCGGTGAGCATCGGACGCCGACTGATGGACCCGTTAGCCGAGTTGGTGAAAATCGACCCGAAGAGCATCGGCGTGGGACAATACCAGCACGACGTGGACCAAAAGAAACTCGGCGAGAGCCTCGACCAGACCGTGGAGAGTTGTGTGAACGCTGTCGGCGTGGACGTTAATACTGCAAGTGCCCAACTACTTTCTTACGTTAGCGGAATTACCCCCTTGTTGGCTCACAATATCGTTGAATATCGTGATAAAACCAGACCTTTTCCGACACGTCAACACCTCCGTTGCGTGCCCCGCCTCGGCGACAAGACCTTCGAGCAATGCGCCGGCTTCCTGCGCATCCACGGCGGCGACAACCCGCTCGACCAGAGCGCCGTCCACCCCGAGAGTTACCACATCGTGGAAAAGATGGCCAAGAATCTGAACGTCAAGGTGAAAGACCTCATCGGCAACAAGGAACTCATCGCGAAAATCGACCCGAAGGAGTTTGTGGAGAAAGACTTCGGCTTGGAGACCATCAACGACATTTTGGCTGAATTGGACAAGCCCGGTCGCGACCCAAGAAAGACCTTCGAGGCCTTCGAGTTCGACAAGAACATCCGAGAAGTCAAGGACTTGCGCGTCGGGATGACCTTAAACGGCATCGTCACCAACATCACCGCCTTCGGAGCGTTTGTCGATATAGGCGTACACCAAGACGGTCTTGTCCACATCAGCCAGATGGCAGACCATTACATCAAAGACCCCAACGAGGTGGTGCATCTGAACCAGAAGGTGCGCGTGAAGGTGCTCGACGTGGACATCAACAGAAACCGCATCAGCCTGACGATGAAGTTGTAATTTTTGCCACCCGTTGCAATAAAACGCATAGAAATCAGTTTTCCTACAAATCACAGACACGATGAAAAGACTTAGAACACTCACGCTTTTGTTGGCCACAATGGTCGCCGCTCCCACCCTGCTTCACGCCCAAATCATTAAGGGTGAGCTGTTTGTCGGCGGCAACCTCACCCAAGTCGACGGCGACGAATGCTACGGCTTCAAGAAGTTCGGCGTCCATGCCGGAGCAGGTGCCTTGATTCCCATCACGAGGTTCATGGACGTGGGCCTTGAAGTGCTTTACAACCAAAAAGGCGCCTACAAGAAAAACGCCTATGTGTCGAATAGCACCTATCCTTATGCCTACAACCTGAAACTCAACTACGCCGAGATTCCGCTCATGCTTTACCTGACCGACAAGGACATGGTCTCGGTGGGCATCGGCGTTTCCTACGGGCGCATCGTCGGCATCGACGAGAAGAACGACGGCGTTTCGACGGGTATCGCGTTGGGCGACGGCAAGTTGCATTGGCGGGAGAACGAAGAGGACATGCCCGACATCAGTCATGTGAGCCAACTCGACGAGCTGAGCGAAATCGTCTACAAGACGTTCCCCGACACGGTCTATGTCTCGTCGGTTGTGGCCAACTCCAACAGCTACCGCGCCAACGACTTCAACATCTGCGCCGACTTGCGTTTCCGCATTTGGGAAGGCCTCCATGCCGAGCTGCGCTACCAATATTCGCTGCGTCCCATCCGCACGAGGATGTTCTACGAAGACGCCAACCTCGTCCTTGCCAACCAGATACGCCTGCAATACAACAACAGCATCACGCTGCGCGTGGTCTACATCTTCAACGAGCACCGCAGCAAGTCGAACAGGGAAGCGGCAAAGAAGTAGTTGTTCAGTTTGCAGTAGACGCTTGCGTCATTGACTACGTCGAGTCTGCGATTTGCGAGGAACGAAGCAATCCTGATAGGCAGTTGGCAGCTGATTTTGGCTATAATCCTAAATAAAACTCTTTCAGGAACTCGTTGTATTGTGCCGTGAAACGGTTGTCGGCCTTGCGGATGACAAAGGTTTCCTCTTCGATTTCGGGCCAAAGGCCAAAGCCCAATTCCAAGTTGACGCGATTGGGCCGTTTTCCTTCCATCGGAATGATTTCCAATCTTTTATGGAGATGAAGACCTGTCTGTTTGGCCACTTGCAGAAACTCGGCTGACACGCTGAGCGGCAGCACCAAGGCAAAGCGTCCGTCGGGCTTCAACAACCGCGCCACGACAGCGCAAAGCGAAGCATAGGAAAGCGTCACGTCGTTATGGCGGGCACGGCTCTTGCGCTCCGAGTCGCACTTGGAATAACGGTTGAAAAACGGCGGGTTGGAAACAATCAAGTCGTATAGCTTATTAGGTTGGAAACCAGCGACATCTACGCAAAAGGCATTCAACCTGTCGCGCCATTGCGAAGCCTTGAAGTTGACCGTTGCCTCCTCCACCGAGGCCGCATCAATGTCGACGGCATCCACTTGTGCCACGCCTTTTTGCGCGAGCATCAACGGCAATAGGCCACAGCCCGTACCGATGTCAAGAACCACATCGGTCGGCCTCACTTCGACCCAGCGACCGAGCAGAATGGCGTCGGTGCCCACTTTCATCGTCGAGCGATGGTGAAAGAGGCTGAAATGCTTGAAGTGGAACGGGCGTGCGTCAGTCATTGCAAGTACATGTCTATCAAGCCTTCAGGCGCGGTGACGGTGAGGATTTTCTTGTCGCGGTCGACGTCTTGGATCACATGGTCGAGAATCGGGATGAGGATTTCCTTCTTGCCCTTCGTCACCTGAAGGATGGCCTGTGTGGGATATTCGAGTACCTCGGCGACGGGGCCAAGTTCGCCTTTCTCCGTGTCGACCACCATAAATCCCACAATCTCATGGAAATAGAACTGCTTGCCGCTGAGTTTCGGCAGCATCTCCAAAGGCAGATACACCGGCTTGCCGACCAAGTTCCGGGCCTGCTCGATGGTCTTCACGTCCTGCACGGCCACAAAGAACTTGTCGCCGCTCATCGTGATGCGTTCCACGAAGAAAGGTGTCAGCACCTTGTTGATTTCGAGGAAGAAATGCTTCATGTCCAAGTATACGGAAGGGTCGTCGGCATCCAATTTGATGGTCACCTCCCCTTTCAGGCCGTGGGTCTTGGCCACGCGACCCAAGTAAAAACAGTCTTCTTTTTTCATCATTCACTATTTTTGCTGCAAAGATAATAATTTCTTACTTTTGCGCCCTAATTTTCAATCCATGCTCGACTTTCTGCATTTGTTTTTGGATGTGCTGAGAAACAGCGTCTTAATCACCGGCTTGGTGATTATCATGATGCTGTTGCTCGAATACGTCAACCTCAACTCGCACGGGAAATGGTTCAACAAGCTACGCCAACGGACCTTTGGGCAAGTCGTTTTGGGCGCTGGCTTGGGCCTCATTCCGGGTTGCATGGGCGGTTTCGCCGCCGTGTCGATGTATTCGCATAAGCTGCTGACTTTCGGCGCGTTAATCGCCATGATGATCGCCTCCTCGGGCGACGAAGCCTTCGTCATGCTCGCCATGATTCCCAAACAGGCCTTGCTTTTGATGGCGGTCTTGTTTGTCGTGGCCGTCATCGTCGGCTTGCTGGTCGACAGGCTTTCCCGAAACGGCACGAAACACGAAGGCTGCGAAGAAGGCTACACCATTCACGAGGAGGACGAAAAGGAAGAAATCAAAGACGCGCCGACCTTGCGCAACCTGCGGCATCCGAGTTGGCAGCGGGTGGCACTTTTGGCGGGCGTTTTGCTGTTCATCGTGGCATTGGCCTTCGGAATGCTGGAACACGACCACGAGGAGGAAACCGTTCACACCCAGCTGAATATCTTCGACGAGTATTGGCTCAATCTCCTTTTCGCTGTCATCAGCCTGTTCGTGGTGTGGTTCATCGCCACGGCGAGCGAGCACGTCGTCAAGGAGCACCTTTGGGAGCACATCATCGGCAAGCATTTCCTCAGCATCTTCCTCTGGACTTTCGGGGCTTTGCTCGTCATCCAAGTCGGGCTGCATTACTTTGACATCGAGGCACTTATCAGCAACAACATCCCGTGGATGATCTTGTTGGCCGTGCTCATTGGCATCATTCCTGAGTCGGGACCGCATCTGCTGTTCGTCACCTTGTTTGCCACGGGCACGGTGCCGTTTTCGGTGCTGTTGGCAAGCAGCATCTCGCAGGACGGACACGCCTCGTTGCCGCTTTTGGCCGAAAACAAAAGGAGTTTCGTCAAGGCAAAAGTCATCAACGCCTTGGTCGCGGCGGTTTGCGGGTATTTTTGCTATTTCATTGGTTTTTAATCACTTAATTCGATTTGGCTAGAGCGAAAATTTTTCGCGCAATTTTTCTCTACTGAATGGAAAAAAGAACTAATTTTGCAACCGAAAAACTAAGGGGTGCCATTCCTGCCAAGGCAGGTGAAAACGGCTGAGATCATACCCTCTTACCTGATCCGGGTAATGCCGGCGTAGGGATCGGATATTTTCAAACTTCCCCTTCACATTTTGTATAACTAAAAGTTCAAAAAGATGAAAAGACTCTTTTTTGGTATCGCTGCCATATTCATTGCAGCAAATGTGAATGCCCAAAGCAACGATGTGGTGTTCGACACCACGAAATTTGAAACCCTTAACGAAGTGGTTGTCAGTGGTGTGCGCGTGCAGAAAGATGCCCCGTTTGCCGTCACCAACATCAAGAAGACAGAACTCAACGACTTCGCGAAAACAGGCCAGGAGCTGCCCTTCCTCTTCGCCAAGACACCCGGCATCATCGCTTGGAGCGAGAACGGCATCGGCTCTGGCACAAGCTACATGCGCATCCGTGGCGCCGGCGACTCGCGCATCAACGTCACTTTGGACGGCGTCGCGCTCAACTCACCCGAAGACCAATGCGTGTTTTGGGCCAACATGAACAGCTACGGCTCATTGCTTGGCTCGGTGCAAATCCAACGCGGCGTGGGCACCTCCACCAACGGCGACGGCGCCTTTGGCGGCACGGTGGCCCTCTCTTCGGCAACGCCTTCATTCGTGCCAAGTGCTGAAATTACAGGCTCTTACGGCTCGTTCAACACGCTCAACTTTGGTGCAAAAGCCTCCACGGGACTTTTGTGGAACCACATCATCATCGACGGTGCCTATCACGAGACCCACACCGACGGCTTCGTACACGGCACCCAAGGGCGCAGCGGCAGCTATTACGGCGGCATCACCTACGTCAACAACAACTTCCAACTGCGCTACAAGAACATCGGCAACTTCGAGCGCACGGGGCAGGCCTGGAACGGCGTGACGGCAGGCAGCAACGACCTGAGCCTCATGGACGGCAGCTTCGGCATCCCGACAGGCATCAAGACCTACGCCGACATGTGGAACGTGGGCTTGGGACAGTTCAACTCGCTGTATGAATACTTAGTCACTGACGAAGACGGCAATTTCGTCAAAGACGAGAACGGCAACTACGTCACCCAACGTTACCAACTGAACGACGGTACCTTCTGGGATCGCACCACCGACAACTTCTGGCAGGACCACAACCTCCTCTCCGCCGCCTGGGACATCAACGAGCACTGGACGACCTCGGCTACGCTGCACTACACCTACGGCTACGGCTATTATGAGGAGTTCCGCCCCAACAACAAGCTCTCGAAGTTCGGCATAACCTACACCGACAGCGAAGGCAACAAGGTGAAACGCACCGACTTCATCCGTCAGAAAGGCCTCACCCAACACACCTACGGACTCGTTTGGAACGCCAACTACAAAGACGAAAGATGGGACGTCATCGGCGGACTCTCGTTGCAGAACTTCGACGGCAACCACTTCGGCTACGTCACCTACATCGCCAACCCCGACGTGGCCAACCAATATCTCGTTGACGGCAAATACCAATACTACGACTCCGACGCCCACAAGTTGGACGGCAACGTCTTCCTGAAAGCCGCCTTCAATATCACGGAACAATGGGCCGTGTTCGGCGACCTGCAATACCGCCACGTCGATTACAAGACCGACGGCATCAACGACAAGTTCTACGAAGAGGAAAGCGGCTACTACAACCAGCCCCTCGACATCCACGAGAAGTACAACTTCTTCAACCCCAAGGCGGGCCTGTCGTGGCAACGCAACGGCCATCACGCCTACGCTTCCGTGGCCATGAGCCATCGCGAACCCGAACGCAACAACTTTACCGACAACGGGTCGTACCCCTACCCCGTGCCCGAACAACTCCTTGACTATGAGTTGGGTTACACCTTCAACAACCAACGACTGAACCTCGGCGCCAACCTTTATTACATGGACTACACCAACCAGTTTGTGCAGACAGGCGCCGTGAGCGACATCGGCGAGGCCCTGACCACCAACATCAAGGACTCGTACCGCATGGGCGTCGAGCTGCAAGCCGGCATCAACCCCACCAAGTGGCTCACCATCGAGGCCAACGCCGCCTTGAGCCAGAACAAGATCAAGGACTTCGACGAGGTGGTTGAAGACTGGGACAACTGGGACGAGGGTGTCGCCACCATCCATTACGCCAACTCCACCTTGGCCTTCTCGCCTTCGGCCATCCTCAACGGCTTCGTCACCTTCCACCACAAGGGATTTGCCGCTACTTGGCACACCAACTATGTTTCAAGGATGTATCTCGACAACACCGAGAACCTCGACCGCTCGCTGCCCGCCTTCTCGACCTCCAACGTCAGCCTCAGCTATACGCTGAAGCCCAAGAAAGTCGTCAAGGAAGCCGTTTTCAGGGTCAACTTCAACAACATCTTCAACAAGCGCTACGCTGCCAGCGCGTGGGTCTATTCCGCCATCTGCGACAGCTACGGCCACCCCAACGACAACCGCTACTACCAGATCGGCTTCATCCCGATGTCGGGCTTCACCGTTTTGGGCAACCTGACGCTAAGGTTCTAAGGAACAGACACCGTTTTGAATACAACAAGTTCGGGGCGGCTTCGGTCGCCTCGATTTTTTTCATATCTTTGCGGCAAATTTGAAAAGCGAGCTGCAACTCATCTCATGCCAACCGATTCACATATCACCCACCATCAGCCACCTGTCCTGCCGGTTTCCATCGGCATCATCGCCGTGGGCATATTGCTCTTTGCCCTCAACCTACGCTACGGCTCGGTGTCGATTCCGTGGAACGAGTTTTGGGCGGCGTTGTTCAACCGCGACACTTCGACTTTCGGGACCATCATCTTTGAATACCGTCTGCCACAAGCCATCACGGCACTGTTGGCGGGCATCGGGCTTTCCGTGTCGGGACTGCTGATGCAGACGCTGTTTCGCAACCCCTTGGCCGACCCGTCGCTGTTGGGCATCAGCAGCGGCTCCAGCCTTGGCGTGGCCTTGGTCATCCTGTTGGCGGGTAGCTTCGGAGGCATCTCGGTCAGCACGTTGGGGCTTTGGTCCACTTTCGGCATCACCTTGGCGGCGTTTCTGGGGGCTTTCGCGGTGCTGTTGCTCATCCTCGCGCTCAGCTCGCGGCTCAAGAGCATGGTCAGCCTCGTGCTGGTCGGCATCATGATTGCCTACATCGCCGGCTCGGTCACCGACATCCTGAAGTTCTTCAGCCAAAAGGAAGGCTTGCATTCTTTCGTCATCTGGGGCATGGGCAGTTTCTCCAATGTGAGCAAGGCCCAACTGCCGTTCTTCGCCATCGCCGTCATCGGAGGCACCATCGCCTCGTTTTTGCTTTTCAAGACACTGAACCTCTTGCTTTTAGGCGAGCGTTACGCCGAGAACCTCGGTGTCAACATCAAGCGGAGCAGTATGCTCATTATCTTGGCTTCGGGCTTCCTCACGGCGGTCATCACGGCGTTTTGCGGCCCCATCGCCTTCTTGGGCTTGGCTGTGCCGCACATCGCGCGGTTTTTGTTCCGCAGCAGCGACCACAAGCTGCTCATCCCGGCCACGGCCTTCATCGGCATGGACTTGGCCTTGTTCTGCAACCTCATCGCACGGCTGCCCTCGTTTGACGGCAACCTGCCCATCAACTCGGTCACGGCATTGATTGGCGCGCCCATCGTGCTGTGGGTCATTTTCCACCGCCAAAAAGTCACGAAATGAATGAGGTCCTGAACACATCCAATCTGCTCATCGGCTACAAAGGCCAAGCGTTGATGCCCGAAATCAACGTCAGCCTCGGCGAAGGCGACATCGTGGCTCTGGCCGGTCCCAACGGCTCGGGCAAGACGACACTGTTCAAGACGCTGTCGGCAAGCCTCAAGCCCGTCGGCGGCGAAATCACACTGTTTGGCAAAAACCTGCGCGACTACTCGCCCACCGAGCGCAGCTCACTCTTCAGCCTCGTGCTCACAGAGAAGCCCGACGACCTCTTCCTGAAAGTTTTCGACATCGTGGCAGCCGGGCGTTATCCGCACCTCGGCCTCTTGGCCAAACTGAAAGCCGAGGACGAGCAAATCATCTACGACAGCCTTGAAACCGTCGGCATCGGGCACCTCGTCAACCGCAATTTCGTTTCGCTCAGTGACGGCGAGCAGCAGAAAGTGATGATTGCCAAGGCTTTGGTGCAAGACACGCCTATCATCTTCATGGACGAGCCTGCCGCCTTCCTCGACTATCCCAGCAAAATCGAGTTGGTGAACATCATGCA
>FLNV01001693.1_pt1 | contig 11253 bp, 6 predicted proteins | sample 1140351 | NCBI WGS metagenome assembly FLNV01 (sample SAMEA3878207, study PRJEB12797) | bioreactor metagenome | biome: Moose rumen | place: Sweden | collected 2011-10 | reverse complement strand
TTCTGAATTGTGTACCTCTACGGCTTTTTACTCGATAGCCTACAGAAATAATGACATCAAGATTATAGAATTTCTGAATGCGTTTTATGGTTCTATTCCCTTCTTGTTGAACCGTCAAGTATTCCTTGACAGTTGAAGAAGGTAAAAGTTCTTCTTCCTTGAAGATATTATTAATGTGAAGGCTAACATTTTGCTTTGTGGTTTCGAACAACATGGTCATTTGCTGTTGCGTAAGCCAAACGGTCTCTTCCTCCAAACGTACTTCGAGTTGTACGCTTTCATCGGGCTGGTACAATATGATTTCTCCAGTTTGCTGCATATTTTTACTATCAAAAAGTCCGACAAAAATAATGTTTTTTTGAAAAAAGTAGTTTGTATTGATTGGTTTTGCAGTTGTCGCAAATTTTGCGGCAACTACTTACTTGTGCATTTATTGCACATGTTTAACTGTCAAGAGACCCTTGACAGTTCAGTTGGTAAGGATTCCTTACATACAAGTTTCAAACCCGTCCCAGTCCGGACCCAAGGGGAATTTCTCGCGGAAACGCAGCAGGCTTTCGCCGTCCAAGGTGCAGTGCAGCATCGCCTCTTGGTAAGGCTCGGCCTTCGCGATGACCTCGCCCCGCGCATTCACCACCTGCGACTCGCCGCTGTAGTGCAGCCCGTGGGCATCGTCGCCGACGCGGTTCACGCCTACGAAATAGGCTTGGTTCTCGATGGCGCGGGCTTGCAGCAGCGTGTTCCAGACGTTCATCCGCGAGTCGGGGAAGTTGGCAAGATAGAAGCCCAAGTCGTATTCGTATCGCCCGTCTTTGTAGCGGTTGCGTGCCCAAACGGGAAAGCGGATGTCGTAACAGACCATCGGCTTGATGCGCCAGCCGTTCAGCTCCACAATCAGTTGGCTTTCACCGCGTTCTACCAACTTGTCCTCGCCGCCCATCGTGAAGGTGTGGCGTTTGAAATAGAGTTCGTGGCTCCCGTCAGGACGCATCCAGACGAGGCTGTTGTAGTAATGTCCGTTTTGCTCCAATGGAAACGTGGTGCAAACGACGGCGTTTTTTGCTTTTGCTTGACTATGAAGCCATTGCATCGTCGGTCCGTCTTCCTTTTCGGCAAATTGCTTCGGGCTGACGGGGAAGGCTGTCGTGAAAGTTTCGGGCAGGAGCACCAAGTCGGTCGCGGCGGGCACTTGTCCCAACAGGTGGCTGAAATGCGCGAAATTGGCCGCTTTGTCCTCCCAGCGGAGGTCGGCCTGGATAAAAGTGATATGGAGGTTTTGCATCATTCGGTGAAATACTGATGCAAAAATAGAAAAATAATCTTACTTTTGCCGAAAAATACGATTTACTACGGAGACTTAAACGATGAATCGATGAAAAAACTGCTCTATATCTTATTTGGCTTGACCCTGACAATCGGCCTTAGTGCTTGCGGAGGCACAGGCACCGATGTGGATGACATCAACGTGACCGACCTCTATGGCAAGTGGCAGGAAGGCACGGTCTTCGAACGCTATTACGCACAACCTTTCGACCATATCCTTCCCAATGGCGACACCGTTCAGGTGAACGGTTTCACCTGGGATGAGAGTGTGGAGGAAGATATTCATGAGGATGAAGCCCAGCCGTTCAACTGGTCGCTGACAGGCTCTACATTGACAATTGAACATGTGACGATGTCATTCATTGTGCCTAAAGTGTATACGATTACAACGCTGAATTCCAGCGAGTTGGTGTATAACGATGATTATGGCACAACCCATACTTTCTCGAAAGTGAACTAATCCTTGGCGACATGAAAAAGGCATTGAAAATCACGGGAATAACATTGGCTTCCTTGGTCGGGTTGGTGCTCATCGTGGCCATCGTCGCCGTGGCTGTGGTCACTTCGTCGGGCAAGCTCACCAAGATGGTCAGGAAATACGCGCCGAAGTTTGTTACCTGCGAGGTACAGTTGGGCAAGGCCGACTTGACCCTGTTCAAGACTTTCCCCAATGTGGGCGTGGAAATCGAGAACGTGGCACTCATCAACCCCATGGCAGGTTCGCCTTCCGACACCTTGGCCAATATCGACAATTTAGTTGTGGTGGTCGATGCCAAAAAGTTCTTGAAAGAGAAGGAAATAGCAGTTAGAAAATGCATCCTTGAACACGCTTTCGTCAACCTGTATACGGACTCCATCGGGAATAGCAACCTCGATGTGTTCAACACGAAAGAGGACAACGACACGACAAGTTCTTCTTTTGATTATCTTGTTGACATTGAGGAGGTAAAGCTGAAAAACTCGACTTTGTTTTATACCGATGACCGAAATGGAATGACGGCTCAAGCCCGAGGCCTCAATCTTGATTTGGAAGGGGGCATGGTGAACGATACCATTGATGCCGAGCTCAACCTTAAGGCTTCGTCATTGTCGTTCCTTATGAACGACATCGCTTTGTCTATCAACAATTTGGAATTCGATTTTGATGGCAGTTTGGAGCAAAATGAAATCTTGGACTGTCTTCTTGATTTGCATACGCCCGACATTTGCCTAACGTTGAACGAGACCTATTTGGAGCACGATACCTTGAATTTGGGAACCTATTTGAATCTGGACTTGAACCGTAAGAAAGCCCGTTTTGACGATTTGGAAATTGGTTTGAACCAATATGAAATCACGGTGAGAGGCAATGCCAAAATGGAGGAAAACAAGGATATTGATTTGGATATTAACTTGTTTACCAATACTTTAATCATCGAAGACGTGCTGACTTACCTGCCTGAGAAGTTGCAAAACCGCCTCAGCAGCATTGAATATGCCGGAAAATTGCGCGTCGAAGATGCGATAGTGAGGGGCGTTTACAACGACAGCCTCATGCCCAGAATCATGGCCCAAATCGAGACCGAAAACGCCACGGTGAACGTGCCAAGCCTGCCTTATCCGATTACGGGAATCAATCTCGACGCCGACTTAGATTTGGATTTGAATTCCGATGCCAACAGCGTGACGGTCAATAGTATGAACGCCAAATTCAACCGTAGCGACTTGAACGTGAGCGGTGTGGTGGACGACCTGTTGGGCGACATCGGACTGAAGTTGAAGGTGAAAGGCGACGTGCCAATGACCGACATCAAAGGCTTCCTGCCGAAGAAGATGAAACTGAATGGTCGCACCGACTTGAATTTGACCACCAATTTCACCGTCGACCAGCTGATGAAGTCGCTGAAAGACTACAATCTGAATCGCCTCAACGCCCAAGCCGACCTGAAAATCAAGGACTTCGCCTTCGATATGGACACCATTCACGCCTCGGCCCCCAAACTCAACGTGAACCTCGCCTTGCCCGCTTCGAGCAAGATGAAGGGACAAAAAGGTGCCTATGTCGCGCTTGCGTCGGAGCAACTCAAGGCGCAAGTCGGGAAAGGCATCGAGGCCGATTTGCGGCATCCCGACATCAAGTTGGCCGCCGACAACCTCAAAGGCGACTTGGAGCAGATGCTTCTGAATGCCAACCTGAGTTTCAGCAAGTTGGATGTGGTTTACGATTCGATAAATGCTCATCTCAACGCCCCAACCATCACCTTGGTGACCACGCCCGAAAAAGCGTCGAAAGGCTTGAACGCCCGCGTCACGCTCGACGGCAAGGAGGTTGTGGCCTCGATGGGGAAAGCCTATGGGCTGAATACCAACTCGTTGAAAGTCAACGCATCGGTAAAGCAGGACAAGAGCAAGACAGACTTCTTCAACCAATGGAATCCTGCCGCCGATTTCATGCTTGGCAACGCCGTGGTGCATGTGGACGGCTTAGATGAGGCCATCCGCATCAGCAACATCGACTTCCTGTTCAACGCGCATGAGCTTGACTTCAAGAAGAGCACGTTCCGCATCGGGCAGTCAGACCTGAGCCTGCAAGGGAGCGTCGTTGGCGTGAAGGAATGGATCGAGGACCATCAAAACCTGATGAAAGGTGAGTTGCAGCTTACCTCAGATATGCTGAACATCAACGAGATTATGGACTTGACGAGTGGCTTGGGTCGGTCGGACGATGAGCCTGCCGAAGCATCGGCTGCCAAAGACAAGGAGGAGGACAATCCCTTTATGGTGCCCGAAGGCATCGACTTCACCTTTGGCATCAAGACGAAGAAGGCACTCTACGACAACTTCGACCTGAACAACCTCAGCGGTTCGATGACGGTGAAGGACGGCACCTTGATTTTGCAGGAGATCGGTTTCACCAACAAGGCCGCCGAGATGCAACTCACCGCCATGTACCAGTCGCCGCGCAAGAACAACCTCTTCCTCGCCATGGATTTCCACCTTCTCGACGTGCAAATCAACGACCTGCTGAGCATGATTCCCTACATCGACACGCTCGTGCCCATGCTGAAGACCTTCGACGGGGAGGCCGAGTTCCACATTGGGGCCGAGACCAACCTCAAGTCGAACTACGAACCCAAGATTTCCACCTTGCGTGCCGCCGCCGACATCGAAGGCCGCGACCTGACCGTGAACGACAAGTTCACCTTCACCAAGATCACCGACATGCTCGACGTGAGCACCAACGGCGAGTATCGCGTCGACAGCCTCGATGTGCAACTTACCGCCTTCAAGAACGAGATCGACCTGTGGCCTTCGCAAATCGCCATCGGGAAGTACAAGGTGACGGTGGATGGCCGCATGAACCTCGACCAATCGGGCGAATACCACCTTTCGGTGACGCAGTCGCCGCTGCCCGTGCGCCTCGGACTGAAGATTTCTGGACCGTTCAACAAGTTGGAATACAAGCTCGAAGACTGCAAATACCCCAATCTCTACAAGCCCAACAAGCGCAGCGACACCGAGCAGATGTACTATGAACTGAAGAAGCGCATCGCCGACCGACTGAAGGAGAATGTGAGGTGATTAGAAACTTTTCAACCACATTCCAAAGAAGCGGTCATCGACCCGATAAGCATTGCCTTCTTTTGTTATCAAATCCTTGTCCAACAACTGTTTAATGGCTGATTGGACGGAACTTGCCGAAACCAGTCCGTGTTTTTGGATGAAACCAACCGATTGCATTTGCGAGGCCTTGTTTTCGATGGCGATGGCTTTCAGCACTGCGCGTTGGCGCTCGTTCAGGCCGTAATACATGGATTCAAAAACGTTGGCATTGTCGGCCACCTTTTTCTTCAAGGCGTCGTCGATGATGGTTTGACTGCACTCCTTTTCGGTCATATAGAAGGCGAGGTAAAGCACCGCCTGCATGTACCAAGTGTGTCCTTCCAACTGGTCGTAGAGGTCCTCAATCAGTTCAATCGGGCAATCCTTTCCAAAGTCGGAAAACTTTTGCGAGGCGAACTTGGCGTATTTTTCTTTCGGGATGGCACCGAGGCTTATGATGTTCGAACTGTTGTAGAAAGGTTTTGAGGCCGAAGTGAACATGTTTTGGATGGTGTGCCTTTGGCTTCCTGCAAAGATGAAAGTCGCGTTCTTGCAGTGCTGGATGTGGGTGCGTAGCAAGGCTTCCACATTCTTTTCAGGGTATTTCTCGATTTGTTGGAACTCATCGATGGCCACAACGCAAGGTCGTTTGGCCTCTTCCAAATATTGGAAAATCTCCTCTAACGATTTCTGAGTGTCTTTGATGTCGCCTAAGCCGAAAGAGCCATTCATCATGCCTGCTTCGTCGAAACCGATGGTGAATTGGATGGATTTCACTATTTGGACAAATTTTTCCAGTAACTGTTTGTCTCTGTTTTTGAGACTTTTGCAGATTTTGTTGCCCAGCATGAAAACCAAGTCGTTGAGATTTAGGGTGGAATAAATGTCAATGAAAATGGTGTGAAATTCTTTCTTGATGGCCTCTTGGTTGAAGCAATGCTCAATGAGACCTGTTTTTCCCATGCGTCGGGGCGAAATCAGGACAATGTGGCTATGTCCTTGAATGTCAAGGGTAAGTTGTCGGGTTTCTTCTTCGCGGTCGCAAAAATACCCAGGCGAAACATAACCCGAAGTAATGAACGGATTGTAAATCATGGTGCGTTATTTTTGCTGCAAAGGTAATCATTTTATTTTTATCATGCCAAAAACATCATAAAAACAGCATCATAAAAATCACATGATGGAATTTTTATGATGCTATCGGAATGATAGGCCTTTATAACGAGTTGATGATTTCCTCGAAGCTCCTTTCGTCCTCCAAGCCGTTCATCTTCTCTTGCTTGATGCGCGACTTGCGGCGGGCGTAACTGTTGGTTTGCAGGTTCATCAGGATGGAGATGACTTGGTTGCTGAAGCCCTGTTTGGTGAGGCAGCAGATTTGCAGGTCGCTCTTGGTGAGGGCGGGATATTGCGCCACGAGCCGCTTCGTGAAGTCGCCATAAACCTTGTCGATGAGCGTCACGAAGTCGTCCCACTCGTTTTCCTTCAGGTCGAAGTCGAGGGTTGAGGCGGTGATTTGCTCGGTGAGGGCTAAGGCGGTCACATACACCTTGTTTTTCTTCAAAGCTATTTCCATCTGGTTCTTCATCTCCTCGGCTTTCAGCTTGGCGTTCAGCGTTTTCTGGCGCAGGAGCAGCAGTACGATGGCCAGCACTACGAGGAGCAGGCCAAGGATGAGGTAGAGATAGAGGCTCTTCAGCTTTTGCTCTGCTTCGAGGTTGTTTTTCTGCATCTGCAAGTCATATTCCGCCTTGATGCGCTGCACCTGCTCGCTGCGGTGCTCGCGGTCGGCCTGCATCATGTTCTCGTTGAAAAGCTCGTGGCATTCAAGGGCTTGCTGGTAGTCGCCTTCCATCTGATGGAGGTAATACAGGGCTTGGTAGGCCGACATTCGGATGCCTGCCTTGTCGCTGCGGGTGGCCTCGCCGAGGTGATACAGGGCGAGGCTGTCGTGTTCGAGGTAATAGTGTGCCAAGCCCAAGGTGAGGTGGCATGGGGCGGCCTCGGCACCGCCTGCCAAGGCTTGGCTGACGTGCTCGATGGCTCGGCTGTAGTCTTCCTTTTCCAACAGCACGTCGCGGCTCGATTCCAAGAGGATGTCGCATTGCATCGTCTTGTCGTTGAGCGTCGTGGCAAGCCGGAGGGCTTCGTCGTAATGCCGTTCGGCCGCGTCGATGTCGCCCAACGAGGCCGCCGCCCGACCGCAGTTGCGCAAAGCGGTCATTAATAAGGTGTCGTCGCCGAGGGCGCGAAACAGGTTGGCGGCATCGGTGTGGAGCGGCAGGGCCTCCTCAAACAGCTCGTGCTTCCAGTAGCAGAATCCGAGGTTGTCCTCGATTTGGCCTTTCAGCCGCTTCACCTCAGGCCGTTTTGCGTCGCAACGCCCGACGGCAAGCAATGCCTGACTGAACGACTCGGCGGCGGCCTCCGACTGCTTGTCGGCGCGTTGCCCAAGGCCTTGCCGAAACAGGGCTTCGGCTTCCTTGAGGCGCGTCTCTTGGTGGCATGCCTCACGGCCTGTCACCAAGAGAAAGGCTGTCGTTAATAGGTGTCGCTTTTTCATCGCTTCACGAATTTCAGGGTTTCGTTACCGATGGAAATGAAATACATCCCCGCTGGCAGCGGTTCAATGTCAATCCGTTGGGTTTCGGCGGTTATCGTGCCTTGATGCAGGGTTTGCCCCATGAGGTTGGTGATGCGGTATTCGGTTTGTCCCATTGTTGGGCTGCCACAATGTGGCAGCCGTACAGATACGGTCAAAACGCCGTTGGCGGGATTGGGATAGACGGTGAAGCCCCCTGAGCCTGTCGAAAGGCCGTCTTCCTCCACGCCGTTATGCAGTTCGGCAAAGATGGCATCGCAGTCGTGGCGAGCGATGGAGAGAACCAGATTGCTATCAACCCAATAACAGCGCAGTCCAGTCACGCGATAGCCTTTGTTCCGCGTCATCAGGCGCTCGGGGAAGAAGCTGGTGAAGTGGCCGATGTCGCACACGATTTCGCCGCCGAAAAGGTCTTCTATGTCGCTCACATGGAGCCTTCGGTGGGTTGATTCACCATACAAATAATAATCCACGCTATCAACATGCATGATGATGCTGCTTGTGCCCACCTTGATTTCCCATTCGTCGCCCGCATTGGCATTGAGGTTGTAGAGTGTGGTAAACTCCTGCAATTCCTTGTTCCACCAATAGACGATGCCGTTTTCTTGGTACACATATTCATGCGTCACTTCGGTAAGCAGCGTGTCGCGGTCGTAGTGCGTGTTGCTGCGGACGATGACCTTGGGACGCTTGCCTCGCACGACCGTATCGCCCGTGCATTCCAAGTGCTGGTAGGTGATGCTGCCATCATCGTTGAGGATTTCGTAGTACCATTCGCCTTCGAGGTTCATTTCGGTTTCGATAAAGTTGGAGAAATAATCCCAACCTTCATCATTTTGATAAGCTTCTGTACAACTCATAGGTATATGTATCGGGATGTTTGTGTCGTATCCAGTGAAGGGGCTGGAAACAAGCATAGGCGGCAACGAATTTGGTGAATAAATCTCGGTAAAGTTAGTTTGTTTAAATGCTATTGAATTAATCTCGGTGAGCGAAGTGGGAAGTCTTAATGCACCTGTCAGATTCGCACAACCTAAAAAGGCGCCATGCTCGATTGTGGCAACAGAGTTTCCCAAAACAAGTTCAGAAAAGTTGTTGCCTTCAAATGCGAAAACACCAATATGGTTGACGGAGTTGGGGATTATTAATGTTCCTGAAAACCTACATCCACCAAAAGTAATGTTTTCTATTGTGGAAATTGAAGAAGGAAGAGTAAGGTTGCCCGTGAGGCGACTGCAATCCCAAAATGCTCTTTCTCCAATACTCGTCACAGAATTCGGTATGGTCAGAGAGCCTGAAACGTTGCAGCGATAAAATGCGTATTCACCGATGGTTTCCAGCGATTCCGAAAGTGTGATGGAACCCGAAAACCCACTACACGCAAAAGCAAAATCTTCAATAATCCGTACGGAATTAGGAATAATTAAATCTCCACTATTGCCAGATCCCTCAAAAGCGCCTTGACCAATGATTTCAACATCATTCGGAATCGTAGTTGTCATACACCCTACAACTAAAGTTTTGTCTTCCCTTTTGATGATGGCATTGTTTTCAGAATAGAATGTCGGGTTTTCTTCATCAACCGAAATAGATTCCAAAGCCTCATTAAGTACAAATGCTCCTGGAGTGATTTGAGTCACACTGTTAGGAATAAACACTGATGCAATGTTTGTACAACCGAAAAAGGTGTTCTGATCAATGGCGATTACGGAATACTGGATACTGTCGTTTGTCACTATTGCTGGAATAGCGATTTCTCCTTGTGGAATGGGATAGCCTTGATAGTATTCGCCACTAAAATCAGAGTGGTTTGTCGAATACGGATAGGTCAACATTACGGTATGCTCTTCCTCGTCTAAAATACGGTAGTACAACATTTGTCCTGTTTCACAAACATAAGAGAAATCAAACTGGTAATTAATCTGGGAGAATCCACCCATGGCCAAAGCCATTAATACTGCAATTGCGAATGTCTTTTTCATGGCATTTTGTGTTTAATTGTTAATGATCCGTTTTTTTGTGTTCTGCATTGCAAAAGTATAGCATTTCCCCAAACAATAATCACTTTGTCAAGCCCCTTGGAGGCCTTGTCTATCATTTCGGATGTTGGAAAAATTGCAACAAATTGGTTTACAAATGATTGAAAAACGGTCAGTCTATGGCTTGTCTATGGGGTTGTCTATCTAAAACAACATAGGGCTGTCATGTTATGGCAGCCCTACAGTCGGTTTTGGAAATGATTTTTATTCGATTTCTGCCCTCAGGGCATAGCCTCATTTCTTCGGCTTCAGTTCGTCGAAGATCATGTTTCTCAGGTTGTCGATGGGGACGCGCACCTGCTGCATCGTGTCGCGGTCGCGCACGGTGACGCAGTTGTCGACCAAAGTGTCGTTGTCGACGGTGACGCACATCGGCGTGCCGATGGCGTCTTGCCTGCGGTAGCGTTTGCCGATGGAGTCTTTCTCTTCGTATTGGCACATGAAGTCGTACTTCAAGGAGTCGATGATTTCGCGGGCTTTCTCCGGCAGGCCGTCTTTCTTGACTAACGGCAGCACTGCGACCTTGTAGGGCGCGAGGATGGCTGGCAGCTTCAGCACCACGCGCTCCGAGCCGTCTTCGAGTTTCTCCTCGGTGTAGGCATGGCTGAGCATGGCGAGGAACATGCGGTCGAGTCCAATGGAGGTCTCGATGACGTAGGGCGTGTAGCTCTCGTTGGTGTCGGGGTCGAAGTATTGGAGCTTCTTGCCCGAGTATTTGGCGTGGGCCGAGAGGTCGAAGTCGGTGCGGCTGTGGATGCCTTCGAGTTCCTTGAAGCCGAAGGGGAAGTCAAACTCGATGTCGGTGGCGGCGTTGGCGTAGTGGGCCAGCTTCTCATGGTCGTGGAAGCGGTATTTCTCGGCGGGCAGGCCCAACGAGAGGTGCCAGTTGAGGCGTTCCTGCTTCCAATGCCTGAACCAGTCGAGTTCGGTGCCGGGGCGCACGAAGAACTGCATCTCCATCTGCTCGAACTCGCGCATACGGAAGATGAACTGCCGCGCCACAATCTCGTTGCGGAAGGCCTTGCCGGTTTGGGCGATGCCGAACGGGATTTTCATGCGGCCGGTCTTCTGCACGTTGAGGTAGTTGACGAAGATGCCTTGGGCCGTTTCGGGACGCAGGTAAATCGTGTCGGCGCCGTCAGCCACGCTGCCCATTTGGGTGGCGAACATGAGGTTGAACTGGCGCACGTCGGTCCAGTTGCGGGTGCCGCTGATGGGGCATACGATTTCGAGGTCAAGGATGAGCTGCTTGATGGCTTCGAGGTCGTTTTTCTCCATGGCACCATAGAGGCGGTGGCTGATGTCCTCGATCTTGGCCTTGTATTCAAGTACACGCGGGTTGGTGGTCACAAACTGTTCCTCGTTGAAGGCGTCGCCGAAGCGTTTGCGGGCTTTCTCCACCTCCTTGTTGATCTTCTCCTCGATTTTGGCGATATGGTCTTCCACCAACACGTCGGCGCGGTAGCGTTTCTTCGAGTCGCGGTTGTCGATGAGCGGGTCGTTGAAGGCGTCAAGGTGTCCTGAGGCCTTCCATGTGGTGGGGTGCATGAAGATGGCCGCGTCGATGCCGACGATGTTCTCGTGCATCTGCACCATCGCCTTCCACCAGTATTCGCGGATGTTTTTCTTCAGTTCCACGCCGTTCTGGCCGTAGTCGTAAACGGCTGAAAGTCCGTCATAAATCTCGCTCGACTGGAAGATGAAGCC
>FLNV01000299.1_pt1 | contig 11287 bp, 10 predicted proteins | sample 1140351 | NCBI WGS metagenome assembly FLNV01 (sample SAMEA3878207, study PRJEB12797) | bioreactor metagenome | biome: Moose rumen | place: Sweden | collected 2011-10 | reverse complement strand
ACGGCGGGCCTCCATCGGCTTGACAAACTCACTGACGTCCGAGAGCTGGGCCGTACCGGAGATTTCCACGCGGGCCAGCTCGCAGATGCCGTTATCTGTATCGGGGAGGTCCTGCCCGGAAGCCGCCGTAGGCTTCTTTGAGAAAATCAGCGACGTGTCGTTGCCTCCGAAACCGAATGAGTTGCACATCACATGCTCCAAAGATGCAAACGAATGACAGTCCATCGCCGGACATACCAAACCCTCTCCCGGCTCCTTCCAACCTCGGTTCATCGGGATAAAACCATGCTGAAGTGCCAACAATGAGACGATTGTCTCTATGGCACCGGCAGCACTGGTGGCATGACCGGTATACCCTTTCGTACTGGACACGGGCGGCATCTTCTCTCCAAACACACGTCGCAGGGCCACGCTCTCACACAAGTCGTTATTCGGCGTGCCGGTTCCATGAGCGTTCACGTAGCTGATGTCCTCCGCTTTGAGCCCAGCCATCTGCAGCGCTTCAGTCATGGCGAGGAACGGGCCTTCTCCATTGTCCGACGTGGCAGTCTGATGGAAAGCGTCGCAGGCATTGCCATAGCCCGAAAGGTAAGCGTCGATATGTGCACAATTCCCGAAAGCGACCATCTCGCCTCCGGTTTCCCAGACCAGATTCTCACGCTCCATCACCACGTATGCAGCCCCTTCACCCAGATTCAGTCCGGCCCGGTTCTTGTCGAAAGGCCTGCATGGGGCGTGGTCGAGTATCATCAGCGAGTTGAATCCGCTCATATGGAAGCGGGTCAGCGCCTCGGTACCGCCGGCCACCACGATGTCTGCCCGTCCGCTGCGCAGCAACTCCGCTCCGAGCGCAATCGCGTTGGCACCCGAAGAGCATGCGGTCGATACGGTCACCCATTCCGAGAAGGTGTTGCCGAAATGTCGGGCAATGGCTTCGGTTGTGGCTCCACAATCATGGGTCAGCATGCAGTCAGCATTGCCTCCGCCCTGCCTCAGCTGAGAAAATTCCTGCTCGGTCAGGTCCATGCCTCCCACTGTGGTGCCATTGACCAGCACCACCTTCAACGGCCTGTCGGAGCAAGCCTTTTGCGTATGCACATATCCGGTCTCGAGTGCCTCACGCATAGCCCACTGTGCCATCAGCTGAGTGCGGCTCACCTCCTCATCATCCTCCACGCGGGATATCAGCTTGAGGTTGGAGTCTGACACATCCAGAATACCGGCTGGCAAGCCTTGGAACTCACTGCTGAAATACTCATTGTCGCGGATGCCGAACAAGTCGGCGCGCATAGTCTTCAGCATCTCGTAGCAGCAGTCGCCGATGGAGCAGACGGCCCCCATTCCGGTTATGACGATATCATCCATTATCAAAACACAGATTTACAGCGGTTTATTTTAACACTAATATTCCAGAAAGCAGAGTAAATGCACTATTCACTCACAAAGTCTCATTTCTTCCTGTTCTGGCTCACATACTCAGCGATGGCGCGAATGCTCGTGAAGATGGCTTTTCCTTCAGATGCGCTGGAAAGTTTGATGCCATATTTCTTCTCCAGGAGCACGATAATCTCGAGCGCGTCGATAGAATCGAGTCCAAGGCCGTCGCCAAAAAGCGGAGCTTCAGCATCGATGTCCTCAGGGCTCATCTCCTCCAGGTTCAGTGCCGCGATAATTTCTTGTTTCAGTTCTAAAATCAGATCTTCCATAATTATTAATGTTGGTTTTTTTTTGATGCACACAAACAACACTTTTGCTAAAGAATTGTAAGGTAAAAATCATATTATTTAAGTTTCTGAAGTAAAAATGGGAATTCTGCACAGGACCATTGTATAGCATGAGAAAATATCATCCAGCACAAAATGGGTATTACTTCTTTTAAAAATTCTTTATATAACTTCATTCTACAACTTATAAAACATGAATTATAATAAGATAATGTCCTTCCATACAACATTTTATTTAGAATTACACTATACATGAATCATCAATCACCCAATACCCTCCCCGGTCACCACCACATCTACGTAATAATCCTAACGATTTCAAACGTAATATATGGTACTTCAGCCCACCCAAACTGAGATTAGGCAGTAATGAGACTAATTGTTTTTGTGTAATTTTCGGGTTTTGTCTCATACACTTTAAAATAGACAGTTGGATTTCCGACAATATATAGTTTTCTTTCTGGATAGTTTCTGGATAGTTTCTAGATAGTTTCTGATTTGTCCTGAATCTTTAAACTCAACATTTTGGGACTCAACAATTACATTCATTTTCTGTGTATTTTAATATCTGATACAAATTTACAAAAAATATTTGGATAAACAAACAATCTATATCCCCACAAGCATCAGTTCAGCGCAATAACGCTTGTCATCCTCTGCCTCCACCCAGCCGTAGATTACGCTCTGAATCTGAGGTTCCTCCAGGGTGGCACCGACAATCTGCTCCATCAGCGGTTCGTCGCGTTCTGCGAGAATATAGAAGGAGGTCTCTCCCTGATATAGGTTGCGGATGGCAATTTCTCCTGTCACGATGTTAGGCAGCGTATAGATAAACAGAGAGGGAGACGGAAAGTAATTGTCGGGATTGGAAATCGTCTTCATATACGCTTTGTCAGCATGAAAAGAACCCAAGCGATTGAAGAGGAGCACAGCCCGGTCGGAGCGGACTGAAAAGCGTTCTCCACCCTCAGCCTGCAGCAGCAGCTCCGAAGCTAGGAATCCCAGCTTTGCCAGCAAGTCCATCTTGTAGAACTTAGGATAGTCGCCCACATATTTCCTATAGATTGCCGTCAGGAAAGAATGAGTGTCTTCGTCAGGAAGCGCCATAAGCCGGTCGTCCACCAGCACTTTGCCAGGTTCCATTCGAACCGTATGCTCCACTTTCAGCTTCTGCCCTGCAGAGGCTTTTGACATCTTCACGGAAGAGCCTGCGGCACATCTCCCACGCCAGTTGCCCTTTGAGGCAAACAAAGCGGCATTCACTCCGCCAAAACCAGATATCATCTTCACAAATGCCGGCTTATCCACCTGACGGGCGTCCGAAGTGATGTTCAAGGGCACAGAGACGCCAAGCTCAGCAAACCCGAGTGTGGCTGGCAGCAGGCCCTCGTCGGCCGCAGCCATCGAAAGCACCGTCTCCAGAATGCCGGCAGCCCCCATCGTATGCCCGTAATAACCTTTCAGACCGTTGGCAGGGAGCGAAGCCAGTCCGGCCCTGCGCAATGCCACAGCCTCCATCTGGTCGTTGAACATCGTGGCGGTGCCATGAAGGTTCACAAATCCAAGTTCATCGGTCCCTATCCCATCCAGCACATCCGACAAAGCCGCATAGGCTCCGTCGGCATTTTTCGACGGTGATGTCAGATGGAAAGCATCATTATGGACCGATGTCCTGCCGATATGCCACGAACCAGAATCCTCACCGCCCACAACGTCATCACCGGCCAAGACCATCGTGGCCGCCGCTTCTCCGAGATTCAAGCCAGAGCGGCAGATGTCGAACGGACGGCAGGGACTGGCCGACGTCGCCTTCAGAGACTGAAAGCCCGACACGACAAACGCCGACTGAACATCGACGCCACAGACCACGGCATAACGGAAATGGCCAGAATCCAGCAACAGCCTGGCCAGATGCAGAGCCGACACACCGGATATGCATGCGTTGCTCACGACCACAGGCTCATTTACGAAGCCTAACACATCGGCTATGCGACGGGCAGAAGCACCGAGGCGATAGCAGTTGGCCTCATCATCCCCTTCCCGGAGGAGCTCCACATTCCCCTTGGCAGAACTGAGAATCAGCACCACATCGAGGCCTTTATATTCAAAAGAGGCCCCCTCCAATGCCGCGTATATACTTCTAATGGCAAACGACTCCATCCTTGAGCACCCCGAATACTGCATACTTTCGGACTGCCCACCCGTAAACATCGATGCACAGAATGGCTCCGGCATACTCCAAATATGTTCATGCCGGATGAGCTCGGAACGGCCGTCAAGCACCGCACGCAAGTTCTCTTCTGTGGTCACCCCCAACGGAGACAGGATATTGTCTGATATCTTATACAAAGTGGTTCCTTTTTTTGATTCAAATCTAGAAAGACCAGAATATCTATAACTTCTAGAATATATAGAGCATCTACCTCACACGCCCCATCGCTTCTTCCACTGCTCAAAGAACTCGGGCGCGTACCACATCAGCTGGTAATCCAGGTCCATAAACACCTGGACGGTATGTCCTGTGGCGATAAGCAAGTCGGATTCAGCATCGTGAATCTCATAGTCGAACACAATCTTGGCTGCCTCCGTAGGACGGTAGATGATGTCGATGCGCGGACGCATCCCGTATTTCAGCGGATGCTTGAACTGGAAATCCATCTCCACAATGGGGGCATAGCAGTTGTTCTCCATATATCGCTTATATCCCAGGTCGAACTCGGCACCGAAGGCCTCGCGCGCATCCTCAAAATACAGCGGATAATGGCCATGCCACACCACGTTCATCGAGTCCACCTCGCTGAAGCGTATGTCGATCAATTTCGAAGTTTTCAATGTCATCTTCAAGTTGGTTTTCTATGATTTCACCGCAATTTTCATCTCAGCGCTCACGATGAGCCGTCCGCCAGATTCAATACGGGCATCGGCCAGCGTGACGCCAAACACCTCCTCACGCACGACGACAGTGGTGGTCAGACTTGCTCCCACAGGGGGCAGTTCGTGAAACGTCATATTACGCACGGCTCCGATATAGCCGATTTGGATGTCAGCCTTGAGAATGTACTTGTTCACATAGCCGAGACGTACAGCGCAAGTCTGGGCGATGTTCTCCACCAGGCCGGACTCAGAGAAAAGTCCTCCGTCGACAAAGAGGTTGTCGGCCGTCACCGTCGTCTCCGTCACCGTCGTTCTCATGTCGAATCCCACCAGCCGGTCCACCATCACGAACGGCTCCTGCTGGGGAAGCAGCTCGTGGATGTCGATGCTTCGGAGAAACGCCTCCGAAGGATGGGAAAAGTCCATATCGCTCATTTCCAAAAATCAAAATAGTTATACCATTGCTCAGGATAGCGCCGGACCACACGTTCCAACTCCTCCACATAGGCAGATGCAAGCTGGCGTATCTGCGCCTGGCGGGGCGCATCCTTGTCGTAAGCCAGAGGACAGACATAAATGGTGTACCGCTTCGTACCGGTCTTCATCACGTTGACCGCCAGCACATCGAGTCCGCGCATGGTGGCCACGCTGAACGGCCCAAGCGGAAAGCGGGCGTCTGCACCCAGAAAACGGTAGGTAAGCGACTTTTCAGACCCGGTGAAACGGTCGGCCGGCATGCTGAGAATCTCGCCGTCGCTCAAGGCGCGGTCTATCTCGAACAAATGCGACATGTCGCTCCTCACCTCTATCATCCGGATGTTGTTGCCCTCGAACATTCGCCGACGGTTTTCCATCACCGACGCTTTCTCACCGAAAAAGACGAGGGCGTTCATCCGCTTGTCCTCAGCACGCAGCGTGTAGCCAGCCAGTTCGTAATTGCCGACATGGGCACTCAGCTGGACAAAGCCCTCCGGCTTTTCAGAAAGACGGAGAAAATGGGCATACCCTTCTATATCCACCTGGAATTGCTTCCCGGCATACATGGCGAAGCGGTCAATCACCACCTGCCCGAACATGCAGTGGTTCACATAGGTTTTCCAGGCAGCCTTCCATCGGCCCATGCCATGATGCTGCCGGAAATAGCGGTAGATGATTCTGCCACCCGGACGGAACACGACACACACTGGAATGACAAAGATATTGGAAAACACATACAATATCCTGACATCCAGCCATCGCAGCAGGCGTATCAGCCATCGGTGCATGCCGCCACTGCCGTAGGTGGTTCCGTCCCAGGACCGTTGAGCCATCTCTACCCTACCTTGCTCTGAATATAATCCACGAACTGTCGGAGCGTGGTCACACCCGCCATCTCCTCCGGCTTGATTTTGAAGCCGAAGTTGCGTTCCACAATCACGACGATGTCTACGAAGTCCAGGCTGTCGATGCCCATGTCGTCCTTCAGTTTCGCATCGTCGAAAATCTTGTCCTCGTCAATCTCGAGGTCGTCAATCAGGAAATTCCTGACTTTTTCTTCAATTTCTGTTCTTGTCATTTATTTAGTTTAGAGTTTAGAGTTTTTTTGAAAGTTTAGTGGCTTCGAGGTTTCGATTCTTCGAGGTTTCGATTCTTCGAGATTTCGATTCCTCATCCCTTCCTCACCACCAGGATGGAATGCCCTTGCCCCAGGTGGTCGTAAATCTTTTCCAGCTCAAGACCGGCATCTCGGATGCACTGCTCCATGTCCTCCGTGTTGTACATCTTCGAGTTGCCGTTGGCAAGAGCGGTGAAATAGAGTGAGGTCATCGTCAGGCAGAGCGTGGCAGGCTCGAAGCGTTGGCGGTCCCAGAGGGTCTCCATGATGAAGAACCGCGTATGGTCTTTCATCGCCTCCCTGGCACGCCGGAGGATACCCACAATCTGCTCCATGCTGAAGCAGTCGAGGAACTGGCTCATCCAAATGGCGTCCGGTCCGTCTTCATCCAGCGGGAAGCAGGCAGCAGGATCAAGCAGGTTGATTCCGTGTCCGCTGATCCGTTCGCTTCCTTCCTTCCCGCTCACGTTCTCCTCCATCATGGAGATCTGTTGAGGAAGGTCGAGCACGCGAACACGCACATCCGGGTCGTACGCCACACACTGAAGAGCCCACTTGCCGGTGTTGCCGCCCACATCGTAAAGCGTCTTCACATGATGCTCGTCGAATATCACTTTCAGAGCCTCGGGGAATGCCGAGTCGCTGTAGAAATGGTCGAAAGCAAACCAACTTTTCTGCACCTGCGGGGGCAGGCTCGAAAGACCCTCGTAGATGGTGAGCCAGTCACCGAAATGGCGCAGACCTTCCGGGCTTCCGTTGCGAAGGCTCTCCTCCAGTCGGAACCACCCCTCATAGTTCACATCGTGGTTAAAGTCGATATTCACGCGTGTGGCAGGGTCGTTCAGCAGAAACCATCCTGTCTTCGACAACGAGAAACGGTCGGTCGACGGTTCGACAATCAGTATGCCGGCAGCCAGCGAGGCCTCCGTCAGGCATTTCACGGCATAGTCCGACAGGCCACAGCCGTGGCAGATCTCAGCCCGTGTGGCCCCGCCGTCCTGATTACGGATGAAATCCAGGATGCCGAATCTCAGCATCAGGCGCGCCACCTGGAAAATGGCGGGCCCCCAGGCGATGAACTCTGCCAGCCGCTGCGCATCACGTGCGCTCAGCTGCTCGCTGGTGTATTTTTTTTGAAGTGCTGGTGAGAGATGCATGATGTTATTTTTTTTCAATCATCATGCAAAGTTACGATAAACCAACCAAAAAAACAAATAAATCCACAAAAACACACATGATGCCCGGGATGAAAGCACCCCGGGCATCATGTTTTTTCGTCAGAACTCTACTTCTTTGAAGCCCTGCTTACGGGCAAGTGGTCACCGGATTATCGCATATCCACAAGGTGTTGACCCATCCCTCATGCTTCCCGTCGGCCGTCTTCACTTTATACCAGTCACCCTTCACGTCGATGGGATGGAGCAGAACCTCTGCCTCCTTGATGGTATAGACCACACGGCCCTTGTTGGAAGGGGTGGCACGCAAATAGACTTCCTCTTTGCCATAGTTGCGGGTGGAGAAGCCGACACAAGAATAATGAATCCAATAGCCGGTCTTTGAACCCTTCAGCTTCACCTCCTCTTCCTTGTCATAATTGCTGTAGCTATCACCTGCGATTCGCCACCAGCCATTGCGAGGCGTGATCAGCGTCATATCACCGGTCACCTCCGTCGATATCTTATCCACAACCTTCCCGTTTGGAGCGTTACGGATATTCGTGTAAGGGCCATTTGTGTCCACAAGGTAAGCACCGACCGTGTCCTGCGCATGCACAGATGACGCAAGAAGCAGCATGCCGACAGCAAGTGCAATTAAAAATTTCTTTCTCATAATCCTTTAGTTTTTAGTTAATTATCGTTTTTTTCCAATAGTTCCAACACTTCGTCTGTCAGATATGGGCGGATAATGTCCATCGGGACAATAATCAAAGGGGCGCCATAGGCATAGGGCATAATCTCATACTGCTGATACTGGATAAAGAACTGCTTGCCGTCTGTCCAGGCGTTCTCCGGCTCAGGAAAGGAGTCATAGGAACGGATTATTTCTACAATCTTTTTGCGCTGTTCAGCGTCCTCCGGACCATAGCCGTCCAGCTCCAACATGCCGAAATCGTCCTTCCTCATATTGGTTTTGAGCAAGACTCGCAGTTCCTCCAGATTATCCTCACGGAAGGGGGTACTCAGAAACTTGCCGTCGCTCTTCCGCACTATCATCGGGAAGATGCCTGTGAACCCGTGAACACCGCCATAGTAGCCGTAATCCACGAAGCTGGCACATAGATAACGGGGATGGTCGTTGATGACACTGAACTCAAGGGTATGCTCGCAGATCACGTCTTTGAAGAAATTATCCTCCGAGTCATCTTCCATGTCCTTTAGCACATCTTCTTCCCACTCCCAGCCCAATGCTGTGGCCAGCTGCTGACAAACCAAGTCATTGTAAGCCTTCAGCTCTTGTGGGTTGGAAGGATGAAGTTCCTGAAGAGAGTCCACGGACTCCTTTACCAACATACCGTCTGCAACTTCCTTCAAACGGCGGATTATGGAGGCGTTGAACTCCGGGTTGTCCGTCACAGGACAAGCGATTTTGATATAGCTGTGGCCATGCGCTGTCGTGTATTCCGAAAAGAGGGAGTCCACCCGCACTCCATCCTGAGCATGCAATGTGAGCAAGGCTGCCATCCAGGCGATAAAGAGGCTTGCTAATTTTCTCATAGGTTCTTGTCTTAATTTTTAGGGCTTAGGTTAATTCGATATGGTCTCAAAGACAAAATTATATTTTTTTTGAATATAAAACAAATGAATTCAGAAATAAATGCAAAAAATAGATTATTTATTTGCTTGCGACATAAAATAGTCGTACATTTGTATGTTTTTATTTGCAAAACTTCGGAAAAATGAATACGGACAACATACGCGACATCTATCTGGCAGGGGGATGCTTCTGGGGAACGGAGCATTTCTTCAAACTCATCGACGGAGTAGTGGAAACGGAGGTGGGATTCGCTAACGGAAACACTGACAGCCCGACTTACGAGGAGGTCTACACCGACACGACCGGGCATGCGGAGACCGTACACGTGAGATACGACGCGACGAAGGTGTCGCTCCAATTCCTGCTGCAAATGTTCTTCAAGGCCATTGACCCTACCAGCGTCAACAAGCAGGGACACGACGAGGGAACAAGATACAGAACAGGGGTTTACTACACTGACCTCGACGACATCGCCACCATCAACCAGGTTTTCGCCCAGGAACAGAGAAAGCTGGAGGGTACGATCGCAGTGGAGAAAGAACCGCTCAGGTGCTTCTTCGCCGCCTCTGACTACCATCAGGACTATCTTGACAAAAATCCCCAAGGATACTGCCACCTGCCACTTGAGCTCTTTGAGTTCGCCAAACGGGCCAAAGACCCGTCGAAACTTGAATTGCCAACCAAGTCATGACGAATCAACAAACAGACGATGGGGTACATCAAGAGCAATGTACTCAAAGAACATGTACGCAAAATCTCTGGAAGGCAAGAGGCTGACCGCTTTTGGAACTATCCCTACGACGCAATTGAAGAAGCTATCGTAAATTCGATATATCATCGGGATTTCCTACAGCATGAGCCTATCGAGATAACTATTGAGCCATTGGGAATATCAATACTTAACTGTCCGGAATGTAATTAAAATAATTTTCCAACCACACACACTAATCAAAATGAGAAAATTTTTTTCGTTTATCATGGTTGCACTGACGTTGCTGTTGTGCATTCCATTTTTCAACTCATGTAAAGATGACGTGGACCGCGTGGAACTACCTCCAGAGCCCACCCCCACATCTTCAGTAAAGCCGACTGTATACACCTCCAACATCGACAACACCGTAAAGCCGGGAGACGACTTCTTCATGTACGCCATCGGATCATGGTGGAAAAAGGCAGAAATCACAGAATTCGATGAGGGAATCGTGTCGTTTATCACAGACGATGCGCAATCCGCTTTCAACGAGAAGACTGACAACATCGACAGCGAAACCGTCAAAATCATGGCATCACATGCCGAAGACCCTTTCACAAATGCTGAAGAGGACCTTGAATTCATCCAGCAGGCTGAGGAACGGGTGAATTCCGCACAGACCAAGGAAGAACTCTGGAAACTCATGGGAGAACTGGCAGCAGAGGGATTCCAGATGCCTTTCAAGCTCATCTCATTAGCCAAGAACGGCAAGATGGGGGCGGTATTCATGTTCGACGACGACCTCAACATCTCAAGCAGCATAAGCAAGGATGACAGTGACGAGGAAGGAGAAGATGACGATGACGAGCGGTGGGAGACAATCCTGAGAAACCCGTCACTCACAAGGGCACTGCAGCCCATTCAGAGAGGTGTGGGAACACGCGGATTCAACACCGAGGAATGGCCAATGCTCGTCAGCATCTGCGAAGGGATGGGCATCAATCCGGCCGACGCATATATCATCGCTGATGATTTCGAAGAAATCGCCAAGGAGGAATTCGAAACTGAATCATCGGACGACTTCAAGCAGCTGCAGGAGCTGGAGACGGAGGAACTGGCTGAGCTGATCCTGACTTACATCGACGACAACCTGGCACTATGCAGCCAGGAATACTTTGAAGCTGCTGAGGCTGAGGCCGAAGGAACGCTCGTCATGTCGGACTTCATGGAATTCATTACGGAAAGATATCTCAAGTATGACCTCAGCCACTCCTTTGCCGAGCAGTATTGCACTGCCCAGATGAAGCAGGACGGAGAGCAGATGGTAAGAGAACTCAAGAACGCATTCAAAAAACGGCTCGAGCAGAACACATGGCTGAGCGAGGGAAGCAAAGCCAACGTCATTGAGAAGATGAATGCCATGGCCGTCAACGTGGCCTATCCCGAATGGATGGACGAAGGACTTGTGGACCTCAGTGGCAGCGAATCCCTGCTTGAGGACATCTTTATTGCAAGAAAGACTTACAATGAGATCATCAAAGCACTTACCGGCATGAGTGTCGACAAGGGATCGTTCCACGCTCTCATTGCTTGCTTCTTCGACCTCACTACCTTCAACGCCATGTATGCGCCGATCTACAACTCCATCAA
>FLNV01000040.1_pt1 | contig 11287 bp, 3 predicted proteins | sample 1140351 | NCBI WGS metagenome assembly FLNV01 (sample SAMEA3878207, study PRJEB12797) | bioreactor metagenome | biome: Moose rumen | place: Sweden | collected 2011-10 | reverse complement strand
ATAATAGATAGAATCGTCCCTTTGGGACTTTTCTACTTTTCTATCTTGTATACCCACGACTAAAGTCGTGGGCTAATGCTTTCTACACCCATAAAGTCGCAAAGCGACGACTCTTTTAAATGTATCTTTTTATTTAACCAATGGTTTTAACCATCGGGCACAGACACAAAAAAAACATAAAATCGCAAAGCGACAATCCCCTACTCAATTCAAGATTAACCAACGGTTTTAACCATTGGGTACAAACACAAAAAAAACATAAAGTCGCAAAGCGACGATTCCCTACTCAATTCAAGATTAACCAACGGTTTTAACCGTTGGATACAAATGACCAGAAAACATATAGTCGCGAAGCGACGATTCTTTATCATATTTATTCTATATAATAGATAGATTCGTCCCTTTGGGACTTTTTTTATTTTTCAACTATACCGCTGAGGACTAAAGTCCTCAGCTATTTGATATTTCGTCCCTTCGGGACTTCCCTGGCCATCAATTAGTCGCAAAGCGACAACTCCTTCAAATGTATCTTTATTTAACCAACGGTTTTAACCGTTGGGTATAAACACACCAAAAACATAAAGTCGCAAAGCGACGATTCCCTACTCAATTCAAGATTAACCAACGGCTTTAGCCGTTGGATACAAATGACCAGAAACATATAGTCGCGAAGCGACGACTCCTTTAGTCAAATAAATATTTCTCATCATAGTTTACATGAAATTTATCTAATATATCCTTGTACTCTTTTTCGAAATCATACTGTTTATGATGTTCTTTTTGGTTTTTTATATACTTTTTCACAGTATCAATTTGAGATTCTGCATAAGAAAAACATCAATATCATTTTCATCGACTAAATTTCTTATCACATAAATGATTATCATTTATAAATTTAGAAGATAATCCTTTTACTTCTTGTATTAATTTTGAAATGGAATATTTAGGATTTAGAGAAAATAAGATATGTATATGATCTTGTACATTATTTATTGCTAAGACATGACAATCACGACTTGAATCTTCAAATATAGATTTGATGTAATTTTGGATTCTAATATCATTTTCTGATTTCAAAATCTTTTCTCTATTTTTTGTCGCAAACACACAATGCAAATAAATTTTTGTAAAAGACATATTCTTAATTAGATTGTAAACATTCCATTTTCATATATAACTTTTTCACTGCCATCTTGTAAAGTCGCTGTAACTGTCCTATTTGCTGTAGAAATAATATCCACATGTTCAGCTGACATATTTAATCAAATTGATTTCTTAAATTCTGGATTATCTAGTTTTGATTGATCTCAATTAAAGCATTCATCAAATCACATTCACAATGCTATATGTGTATTTCCATATTGTCATCAAACATTTTCATCAAACAATGTTTCGGCCATAAATTTTGTAATTTTTGAGGTCCTAGCATCTGTCAGACTAAATTCTCCTATTTGAGTCATTCATTCAATTTTTATCATGTCTTGAAGAATTTGATTATTTTTCTTTGCACTTGCTTTGACTACAAATCCATCTTTGAATTCTAATTCGATTCACTCAATCAAATTTCCATATCTGTATAGTGGTTGATTAAATCTTACTCGTCAATTTATATCTCTGCAGTCTGGAGATGTGAAAATTTCAAAAGATGGTATATTGCATCATCCACCAGCAGCCCAAAGTCTATCACTTCAAATTTTCAATTTCAAATCTTCATCTGGTCAAACTACATGCACATATTGTATTTTCATATCATTTAATATATCTCTCTTTTGCTGAATCATAGTATTTACTTCTTTCCATTTTTTCACTGGGTCTTCTTCATCCAAAAAACAAGCTTTGACTATCTGATCTCGGTATTCTTCCTCACTCAAATTTGCTTCTTTTGCCATAGCAGGAGTACCATAAAGACAGCACGTCCAAGAAAATTTTCAATCTCTCTCTTTTTTATTTCTCATTTCACGATATGCTTTGTTTGATGCTACTCTCTTCATCATTTTTGATGGAGTTATTCAATCTAATTCATGCAAATCAGATTCTGCTATCACAAATAAATTGTGAGTGATTTCATCAATTCTTCATTTTAGATATTTCATTGGAGAGAAATTAAGCTGTCCATCATTAGCTTGTTCATAGAAATTTCTACTTACTCAATCTGGTAAATATTGAAAAATTGGATGTCATCATGCCTTGAGTATTGCAGTCTGAAGTGGAATATAAAAAGGCTTTGCACATTCTGGGATTTGTACAAAAACCACATCTCATTTCTTAATTCATTTTCCATTTCGCAAAGCAAAATTTACCATCACATCAGCATATTTTCTTAAAATTTCTTCGTTTGGAGTATACATGATTAATAATGAAGAATTAAAAATGAATAATTATTTTAAATCTTAAGTCCCCTCTTTTTCGCCGTGCCCGGCTCTAGCAGGGAAGAGGGGATTTAGGGGTGATTTTTATTTATTTCAATACATTATATACACTTAGCCTCAGACGGGACTTGAACCCGTGTTTCATCCTTACCATGGATGCGTTCTACCGACTGAACTACTGTGGCCTATGGATTTTAACTCGTGATTCCCCAATTCATCGAAACGCTTACCACCTAAACTATAGCGGCACAAAAATCCTCAGCCCTCAGCATAGCTGAGCAAGCTTCGGGCAGCTCCTTTAAAAAGGAGCAAAAAAAAGCAAATTAGCCACGAACGGGATTCGAACCCGTCTTTCACCCTTACGAGGGGCGCGTTCTACCGAATAAACTATTGTGGCAATGTTAGCTTGTGGCTAATAGCTGATAGCAAATAGCTGGTAACGAATTTAACAATATAAAAACTTTTTTCAAGGATAAGTAAAAAATTCATCTCAAACACATACCATATCACAAAAACAAAAAAATGGTTAATCAAATTAACAAAAAAGCATCCAATTTTTGTCAAATATAGAATTTTAGATAAAATTGAAATGTATCTAATATTTTACAAATTTTAAACATTAACTATTAAAAAAATGGCTGTAGAAGGAAAAGATTATGTAAACGATCTTGTAAACAAAAATTGATTGCAAAACCAAATTGATAAAGAAAAAATTGGTGATGATTTTGATTTTGCAAAATTTGATAAAGAAATGGAACAGCATTTTAATAATTTTTTGGAAGGTCATAAAAATGAATTTACTAAGGATACTAGAATGGAAACATTGCAAGCAGCTTTCAATAATTGGTTGGATAATGAGTTAATTAAATTGGATACTTTTAAGAATAAAGAAGTCGAAAAAACCATTATTGGTCCAATGACTTTTGAATTGCAAAATTTTTCTACAGCCACTGAATTATGAATTTTTGAATCAAAAATAAATGAAAAAAAAGACGAGACAAAAACAAATGAAATTATTAGTATAAATGGATCAACTTTGAAGATAGACACATATAAAGATAGTGATTGAAATAAAGTTGATAAAGAAGAAATCGCAAATCTATTTAATGCCAACAACTTTGATAAAAAAGATGAGCTATTAAACTTATTAAAAGAATGAGGAGAAAAAAATGTAAAAGAAGAAAATGTAAAAAAATTTCAAAGGATTATCACTAAAATACCAGAAGATGGAACACAAGATGAAACTGTAAAATGAGATTGAAAAATTTTGTGAAAATTTGGAGTGGATTGAAAATTTGGATGAAAGACATTACAAGCTTTTGAACAGTATGTACGTAATAACCCACCAACAAATGAAACAATTGACACAAACGGTTCAGTGTCAACCCCAGATGTAACAGCAGTTTCAAATCCAAGAACTAATAGCAGACAAGAAGTGGTTAGTGCTAGTGCTGATATTGCATGACAAACAATACCAGTCGTCACAAAATGAGCTCCTGCAGAAAAACCTACAGGAGATCAAGAAAAACAAAAAGAGAAATCTGAATTTGAGTTTAACAACAATGACATAACAACTCTTACAGAAAATAAAGCAACAAAAATTGTTGAAAAAGCAAAAGGGTTAAAACTAAATAATCTTCAATTTTCTGCGTTAAAAAAGCTTACACCTGAAGTAGCTGAAATATTGGCAACATTTGAGTGAGAACTACACCTTAATTGATTAGAAAAAGTAGACCAAGAAATTTTAAATAAATTTATAGATGGGCAATGTGCAAATGTACATTTCAAATGAGGTCAATTACGGAAAAATAATGGCGAGACTTCTATATATATAACAAATGACAAGAAATATTCAGTAAATGAAATAACAGATGAGGTACTTGCACAACTAGTAAATTGAAATTCAACCTCTTGAAGTACATGAAGCTCTGGTGAAAATATATGATCTTGAGCATCAAGCTCAGCTACAACATCAACTTCAACTACAGGATGATGATCTGTAGAAGTAGGATGAGGGACAACCGAATGATCAGATATCAAAGACAATAGATGAAACCATGAAAAAGATTCCGATGTTCAGCAACAATATGAATGAGTATGATACAACATAGACAATCCAGAAGCTATAAGGCAAGCAAGTACAGATGAAGAAGCTATACAATTTTTGACCAAATGATCATGAAAATGAGTATTTTTCATCGCAAGATTGTTTGGAAAGAAAAAACATAATGCAGAATTGAGTATCGTTGATGCAAATTATGAGCCAACATGACAAGAAAAAACAGATTTAAATAATTTGAATAAGTATCTTTTGGAGTGTAAAGACAATCCAACAGAAATATTTACAAAGATATTTAGACAAAATAAAGATTTTTGAGACAATGAGAAATTATGAAAATTATATGATTTGTATCGAGAATGTAGAAATGATCAAAATGGGACAAAGAAATGAGCGTATCTAAAAAAGGTAATGTGATTGCTTGAAAATTATTTTGTTAGATGAGTAAAAGGTAAGGATTGAAAAATCATCACAACATTTAAGGATATGTACAACAGTGAATTAATTTGAATTAAAAAAGATTTAGAAAACAAAGAAAGAAGAGCAAAAAAAACATTAGATGATAGTGAACAAACACAATTACAAGAATCAGGATGAACGGCATTAGAAGCTGCAAATACAAAAACACAATTAGCATTGCCTAGTGAAAACTTTGCTGAATTTAAAGAAAAATATGGATTTGATAGTAATGCTGAAACACAATTTGCAATGTGCCTTTGTGATTTAAATGCTGATTGAAGAGTTGATAGTAGAGATATGAGTGCAAAGACATGACAAGAATTATTTAATTTAATTAGAGATGCAAAAGTTGACCAAAAATATTGAATTTTGGAAAAATGACCTATGTACAATATTTTAAATTTTGCTAAAATCAAAGCAGAACAAGACGGACACGCAAACACGGCAGAATTTTTGAAATGAATCGACCTAAATGGTACAGATGAAGAAATTATGAATAAAATAAAAGAAAGACCTTTGACTATACAATATCTCAGATATATGCTTATAAATAGTCCAATGAATATGGCAAATAATATCATCCGTTATGGTTGAGTAAAAATAGAGACAGAGAATACTGGAGATGATTTGATGTTAGATAAAGAGACAAGGGAAGCAATAAATAAAATTATGTCAGATGAGAAATTTGAAGAAATATACTGAAATGCTTACCAACAATTAATAGAGCAAGGTCTTAACGACACTCCAGAAATCAAAAAGAAATGAAGGCCAATAATCGCTTTAGCATTGTTTGAGTCAGCTTGAAGTTATACGTGAGGTATATCTTGATGATTTGATTTTAGTTTGTGAAAAGCATGAGATATAGCATTTGTGCTGGGAGCTGGTGTTTGACCAGATTGAAAGTTAATGGCATGAGTTTCTGTAGCATACGGAAAATCATGGGCGTTAGGTAAACGTAAATGATCTATCATAAGTGTATGAGTATCATGATGATTTAATGTTGCAGAGTGAAATTTTGTGCCAATGGTTATATGATCTCTATGATTTGATCAAATGATTAATTGACCAAAATTAGAGAAAACATTAGAAGAAAGATCTGCAAAATTTTTATGAATAGATGGAAATGCTTGAGCTATTTGATGAGTTCCAGTACGATGAGTTTGATTATCATTTAGCCAAGATAAAATGAAATGATTAAATACTACATATGAATCTATAAAATGAGATCTCGGAAATACATTAAAAGAATCATTGAAAGATCAATGGCCAAATAGTACAGACAAGACAGAAATTAGGACACAAATGATTGCTTCCATAAAAACAGCATTGGAATCTAGATATGGAAGGACAAACAAAAAAGAATTAGATCAAGCTGCACAAAATATTTTTGGATGAATTTCTTATTATTTGACAGAAATAGAGAATCCTTCTCAAATTACAGATGAACAAAAAACAGCTATTATAGAAAAAGTAGCAGAAAATTATGCAAATCAATGGAGAAATAAGGCAATGTCAGAATTAAATTGAACAAAAGAACTTGAAAGAGTTCGTGTTTGAGTAGAATTCTTAGCATGATTTTGGCCTATCCCTATGGCTTCAATAAGTATCAAAAAATATGGAAATCTTACAGCAAATGAGACAGTAGAAAGTATGGAAAATTATTATCAGAGACTATCTTCTGGAATATGAATGAATTATATCGATAAATTTGTTTCAAAAGAATGAAGAGATAAATGATCCCCTACTCCTGAATGTATAGAATACTTAAATAGTAAATTATCGGTTTTATCACCAAGTGGAGATGTTCCAAAAATCAAAAAAATATTAAATTTAGATAAATATAAATATGATTTACAGATTCCTAGAAATTTATGTAAATATATAAATATATCTTACGATCCAGAATTAGAAAATTATATGAAATATGATGGAAGTAATGATAGTTTTATGATACCGGCAAATATAAAAATATGATTGCTAACATATAGTAGGACAAATGATGGTAAATATAATTTGATACTGTGAGACTTCAAAAAATGAGATTGATTTAAAGATTTAAATCTAAACTCAGAACCTAAATGAGATACCACAAAATATGAGCGAAAAGAATGAGAGTTACAGATTACAGAGTCAGCAATAAATGGCAATGAAAAAATGAAAAAATTATTTGAAAATCCAGAATTCCCATTGTCAGAATGTATTGAGTCAAAAGATTGAAAAGTTTATTTCAAAGAAAAAGCATGATTTGATATTGTAATAAATAGAAATTGAGAAGTATGATTCCCGCAAAATTGAATACTCTCAGCTCCAGAGTATGGAATGTTGCAAATAACAAAAGCAGAAGATGGTACATATTCAGCAACGTTTGATGGTTCAATAAAAGATAAATTGACAATAAAGTATATAGATGTAAAGAAAGCTAATGAATATGCTGAAAATAGTAAGAGAGATATTGATCTAAAAGACACATTTAATCAATATACAGAGTTGAATAATATGTTTGATCAAATTGAAACAAAACTTTCAAAATTGGATGATGGTCAATGGTGAAATTATGCAGATTTCATGGATTATGCAAGTAGTATGATAGATGGAGTTCTTGACGAAAATAATTATGGTAGAGCTTTTGATAAACTAAAAGATATGTTATCAAAATTAAATGCACGTGATTTAAGTGATACAAATCTAAGTGCATTGAAACAAAAAATAGATGGATGAGGACTCTCAAATATAGAAAAAACTTTGATAGTAGATAGATTTAAAATGCTATTCTCATACCATATAAGTTTGACAGATGGACAAAAAGATTGAGCAAATTTAGTGAGTGCTATCAATGGAAGATGAAATGTATATGAAAGATTGACATGATACAATTGAGAAAAAATTCCAAAATTATTACATTGATATAGAGATAAAATTTTGAGTCAATTAAAAGACAAATCCAGTTTGCAAAGAGAAGTTCGACCAAGTCTTGTCGGTATGACAGCCTTTTATAGATACAATAAAGATTGAAGGAGAATAAAAGAATGAAGATGATATTCTATGACAGAAATGTGAAGGACAACTGTCTTAGGATGAGCTTATAAAGAGCTGACAGACGATGATTCAAGAAATCGATTTATATCAAATCTAAAGAAAAGTGAAGCTCATAAAGCAATTTTAAGTGAAGCCATCACAAGTAAAGTTCAATCAGTTCCATGATTAGAAGGAATAACAATAAATAGCGATCAATTGATAACTCTTTTGGAATGAAAAGAGCTTGACATTTCATGAAAAAAATTTACAATTGAAATGAAATACATGTTCTACTTGTTATGAGAATGTTGAAACGAATCTATTTGAGTTAATTTAGAAAAAATAATTATAAAAGGAGCTGGTGGTGGATGAGGTGGAGAAACTTGAACTACTACTATAAACATATGACCAGAACCATCATATGAAAATATTGCTGGTTTGAGTATCGATTGAGTTGCAGCAGAAAGTAGACTAAATATAGGAACTTCTAGATCTCAGACATATTGAATTACTGTAGGAAACAAAAAAAATCAAGAGCCACAGGATGATCCACGATCAAATCCAGATTGATGAGACAATAACGATAATCCACGATCAAATCCGAATTGATGAGAGGATCCAGATAATCCATGATCAGGACCAGGTGGTTGAGAAAATCCAGACAATCCATGACCAAATAGTTGAGATAATTGACCTATCGGATGAGATAATGATGGATTAGATTAAAAATATAAATATTTATTGTTTAATTAAATCGAAAATGAAAAAACCTATAGCCAGTCTGTTTGTTTCAATAGTAGCATTATGTTGATTTACTGTTGCTGCGACTATTCCAGTAACGGATCTATCATGACCAACTTCATGTAATTCTAACGAAACACAGAATTTAAATTATTATTTAACAAGCAACGGTTTATCTAGAAAACCTTATGATGTGTTTTGAAATACTGTTGATTCTTTAGTTTGATGATGAAATAACGGTTCATCAATAAATATTTGGAAGCATGGTGTTATTTCTAGTTGTAATACATGGAATAGAATAAGTAATGTTGTTTCTGCTAGTGATTCAAATTGAGCACTAATTTTCTTAAACGCAGATAATTGTGTATTCAATATTCCTAATTATACCAAAGTATCAAATCCAACGGCTGTAGATGCTCAAATACATTATACTATCTGATACAGATTAATCTATAACGGATGAGCAAATACAATGACCACGAGATTGTATCATAGAGATTATTGAAATGATAATTGGACATGTTATCCAGCATGAAATAGCGTATCAAATTCTGATAATTGTTCTGAAGTAACAGTTAAATATTGATCTCAGAAATACCATACATGAGAATGTCTAAATTATAGAGTATTCTGGTGTTGAGATTGATTAGTAAATAGTCCATATGGTACCAATTATGATAACTGAAATCATGTAGAGCAATGTGATCCAAACGATCCGACACAGGCTTGATGGAATAATAATTGATACACTTGTAATTCTTCATGTCAATTGGTGCAAAATACTCCAAATCCACAATGTAATAGTACATATAGTTGAACTCATTACACAAATACAATTGCATATCCAAACTGGTTAAATCAAAATATGAATCTTTGTGCACAATGAACAGTGACAAATTTTACAAATCGATGGAGCTGATATGGACATGCAGGACATTATAGTTGGACATGTAATAATTCTGCTGGTTCCATAAACTGTACAGCAAATCAAAATTGGTGTTGAGACTGAATAAGAAGCACAAGTAATGGAGAACAATGCGACCCTAACGATCCTAATCAAACCAATTGGTGAGTATGAGGATGTAATTCTGATTGTACAAAAAATAATACTCCTCCAACTCCAGACCCACAATGTAATAGTACATATAGTTGAACTCATTACACAAATACGATAGCATATCCAAACTGGTTAAATCAAAATATGAATCTTTGTACTCAATGAACAGTGACAAATTTTACAAATCGATGGAGCTGATATGGACATGCAGGACATTATAGTTGGACATGTAGCAATTCTGCTGGTTCCATAAACTGTACAGCAAATCAAAATTGGTGTTGAGACTGAATAAGAAGTACAAGTAATGGAGAACAATGCGACCCTAACGATCCTAATCAAACCAATTGGTGAGTATGAGGATGTAATTCTGATTGTACAAAAAATAACACTCCTACACCATACTGTTGAGATGGAATTTTGCAAAGTAACGAACAATGTGATCCAGGAAGTGGAAATTTCTGAAATGGATGTAATAGCAACTGTCAACTTATGACTCCTTCATGTACATTGACTGTAAATCCAAATCAATGAACAATTCCATTAACTACAACAATAAATGGAAATAAACCATCTTGGGCTACATATACAAATTTACTTTTTGGAGATTGACAAAGTCAAACTAATCCTACATTTGCATTAACTCATACATACACCACTGTATGAACTTTTAATTTGACTTTGACTGTACAAAATAACTACAATGGACAAGTAAACTGAACAAAGCCAACTGCTACTTGTTCTGCTAGTGTAACAGCTACACAACCTTGAAGCCCAGTCCCATACCTATTGAAGCAACAAAAGACATGAGGTATGGCAAACTTCACTACAAACCAGATAAATGTAGAAATCTGAGACATCATTACATATAAAGTGAATTTCTGAAATTCTGGAACTGTAGCTGCTACATGAGAAGTTTGGGACATTTTACCACCATGTACAAATTATCTGACATCAAGCATATATTTACCAGCTTGAACAACTTACAACTGACCTACAGTATGACCAGTAAACGCATGAAATCAGACAATGGTAAAATACTCTAATTTCAGATTAAATCCAGGACAAGGATGATATATGCTGATTCAAGCACAAGTTAGATGAACAGGAATGAATTGAATGACCAGCTGCCAAAATGTGCATTCATACCTAAATACATGATATTTCAAATTTGTACAATGAAACACATTGTCTAGTCAAGTAATAGCCATTAGACCTGAAACACCACAAAATCCACATTTGACTATAAACAAAGAGCTTTTGACAGCATGAGATATGACAGCATGAAGCACAGTAGTTTACAAAATCACTCTAACAAACGACTGAAATGCTACTTATTATAATGCATATATTTTGGATATATTGCCTCCTGCTGTCCAATATCAGACAAGTAGTATCCAAAACGTAACAAACTATTTGTTTGAACAATGAACTACATGAATTTATTATTATTTCAAATATTACAACTTTAATTTAAACGCTGGTCAATCTGCAATTGTTTATCTGACTTGAATATTAAAGGAATGATTTGCTTTCAGTGGAACAACAAACTGTGCATTCACTTCCGGAGACGATAGTTGTGTATTATTT
>FLNV01002332.1_pt1 | contig 11297 bp, 11 predicted proteins | sample 1140351 | NCBI WGS metagenome assembly FLNV01 (sample SAMEA3878207, study PRJEB12797) | bioreactor metagenome | biome: Moose rumen | place: Sweden | collected 2011-10 | reverse complement strand
GGTCACAGGTAGGTGTCAGGTAGGTGTCTCGCTAACACCTACCTGTTCCGAAACACTGTCTGTATCGGTGTTTCAGCTATGTTGAGGTAGGTGGTAGGTGTTTTCTGAGTCTAAATACCATCATTGTCACCTGTAAGTATATGGTTTATGAGTCGTAAGTCATAGGTTTATCTTCAGTAAACTTATTATTCTCCCTTTTCCTTGCAGCATTCAGACGAATTTGCTACCTTTGCACTTGATATGAGGAAGCTCTTCTACCTATTGCTTACGTTGCTGGTGCTCACGGCCTGCACCGGCACCAGCCGGCATCCGCAGTTGGTGGCTGCCGACAGCCTGCTGCTGACACGCCCCGACTCAGCCCTCACGCTGCTGCGCAGCATGAGTTTCACGGATAAGGCCGACCGCATGTACCACTGCCTGCTGCTGGCTGATGCCTGTAACAAGTGCTACGACACACTGCCCTCAGACTCTATCCTGCATGAAGTGGCCGACTACTACGACTGCTACGGCTCTGCCAACGAGCAGCTGCGCGCCCATTATCTCCTCGGCTGTGCCTACCGTGACATGGGTGAGGCACCGCAGGCCCTGCAAAGTTACCAGGATGCCGTTGACCTTGCCGACACTACCGCCAAGGACTGTAACTACCGTCTGCTCATGAGCGTCTATGGGCAGATGGCATATATTTTTCATAAGCAGAACCTGCCGCAAGATGAGTTTACTGCAGCTTTAGATTATAAAAAGAATGCTTTACTGTCAAAAGATACGCTTAACTATATTAGAGGAATAGAGCTTTCTATAAAAGCCTTAGGGCTATTGAAAGATACAGGAAATGTAATGAAGCTTATAAAAGAAAGTCAGAAACTGTATAAAGAACATGGACTTTCCTATATGGCCATACGTGAAAATATTATCCCTATTCATTTTCTTGTCGAAAAAGGAGAGTTCACTGAAGCATTACGCTTAATGAATGAATACGAAATGGAATCACAGCTCTTCGATAATGATGGAAATATTGCCAGAGGACGTGAGGCTTATTATTACTTAAAAGGTTCTTATTATCAAAAAACTAATAATCTTGATTCCGCAGAATTTTATATGCGTAAAATGCTTAGGTACGGGAATCAAGCCGACGCTTATCGAGGATTATTGTCTATCTTTAATGAAAAAAAGAATGCAGACTCCATCACTAAATTTGCCCAACTTTATGAAGAGGCCATAGATTCAATCAACTCAAAGCGGCAAATTGAAACAGTCCATCAAATGGCTTCCATGTACAATTACAACCGTTTCCAACAAATTGCCAACAAAGAATCACTTGCTGCTGAAAGAGCAAGAGCGAATAACTTTTTCCTATTAGGAATATGCATGCTTCTCATCATTATAGTTTTTTTTACATATAAGCATTACAGAAAGAAGAAACAAGATGAAATTCAACAAATAGAAAAAGACTACGGTCAGGCTTTGTTTGAATATAACAAGCTAATTACCGAACAGAATTTGCAGAAGCAAAAGAGTTCGGACTTGCTTAAGGCAAAAATTGAACAAGTCGAAATGCTCAAAGAAAAAATCAGAGAATATCAAAAAAAGCAAAAGATTAGTAGTTGCAGCATCAAGATATCAGAGTTTGTAGAGAAAAGAATTGTTGTTTCGTTTAAGGAAAAGGCGAAGTGGGGCTATAAGAATCCTTTACCAACAGATAAAGAATGGGATAGTTTCATTAAGCAATTCTCACGCATTGTACCATCCGCTTATTCTGCCATTGGCAGGGACGTTATACTTTCACAAACAGAATTGAAATTATGCATATTGCTGTTAACAGGCTTCAATCTGACAGAAATTGCAAATTTGCTGGATACCACTCCACAATCTATATCTAATATCAAGACAAAGGCTAACCTAAAGCTATTTGGAGAGAGCTCTGCTGTCACCCTTGAGCAGAATCTGATGAAAGCTTTAGGAATGACATAAATTGCTATACAATCATACATTTAATCTTCTATAAATCAAAGCTTTGATGACAATATAACGGTGTAAATACGGTGTAATCTTTTTTCAAATAAGTTTTGGCGTGATACCTTTTTTGTCATACTTTTGCAGCAACATTCACTTAAGCAATAGTTTTTATGACAAAAAGACTTTTCTTTATTTTATTTATGGCTGTAGGATGTTTGACTGCCTGCGCCCAACACATCGGAGCACCAACAAAAATCGCTCTTCAAGTTCGTTATTATGATCCTTATGAAGGTTTAGACATCGGTCAACGCGGCCCCATGGCTCCACCCGTGGTCTATCAGGAGGACAACACACTGACGTTCGTGGCTGACCACCCAGACTATGTTCTATATATTAAAGATGAGAACGAGGAGGTGGTCTATTCTACGGTCGTTACTTCTGCTGAGACGGAGGTCGCGCTCCCCTCTTACCTCTCCGGCACCTACGAGATTGAGCTCGTCATGGGCAACTGGCTGTTCACTGGGTGGATTGAATTATAGAATATTTACAAAAAAAATAGAATTCATGAAAAAGCGTCTTTTTTTACTTGTCACAATTATCATTGCTATTACTCATATTAGCAATGCTCAACATTTCAATTATCCCTTCAAAATGAATGATGCAGAATGGAAGAAATTCCACTCCGCAAATGAACGAAAGGCAGCCCTTCAAATACCAGACTCTATATTATCTATCATTCCAACGAGTGAGTTAATTAGTATATGTTTAGAATACCCTTATTTGTTTGACATTAAGCTTTATAATGATGCAAAAAGAGGGTATAAGGCTCTTTGTGATGATTTCAACGGATTTGCTGAATTGCAAAAAAGAGAAGATATAATAGATGAGCTTTTGGATGAATACGCTATGGTTCCTATTAGAACCAAACAAATCTCAAACAAGAGCGATGCTGATAAGTTTAATTTCGGCATAGCATGTTTTGTGCTAAGAATGGCATTAAGCAATTATGTTGTCTCTGATAAAATGAACCATCTTCAACATAACAGGTTGAACTCATTGATTGCACAAGATAAGAATGTGGTAAATGAAATCAGCGAAGCCCCTGTCGGGCTTAGGGATTTTCCTGTGGAATTTGTGGAAACCAACGAATTACAAGCATATTCTTCATATCCGAGCCCATCAATTAGTTATTATACTTTATCCAGTGATTATAACTATACTACCCGGTTTACACCTCTTGGTTCTTATGTGACTGCTGGCGTTCTTGTATCTTTAGATTATAATCAAGGCCAAAAAACATCTATAGCAAATTCTATTTTGAATTCTTATGATGGAGTTGTCATTGTAGATGAAGCAACTCGTTCTTATAACTGTCATGCTTATGCATGGCATGTTTCAGAAGGTGGTGACAGGGTTTGGATAGGCATGGTAAGCGAATCAGATGAAGATGTTTATTGGGAAGACGGAAGCTATATTGAGGTACCAGAAAGCTTGGCAACAAAAGTTTCCTATCAAGGAAACCATTCGGCTGTAAGAATCAGTAATACAGAATATATTTCGAAATGGGGAGAAGGTCCTTTAATAAAGCATAGTCCAAATAATGTTCCTCCTGGTTATAACCCTTATGCAACGAAGAAATATTTCAAGCGTAAGCCTCTTGATTTTTCAATTTCGGGTTCTGAAGTTCTATGTGGCACCACGACTTACACTTTAGAGGGTGTTCCTTCTGGATATTTAGTCTCTTGGAGTATTGACAATGCTGATTTCTGCATCACGCCTTCTGGCTATCAATGCAGTGTAGGTTATGTTCCTGCCAATTCGTCTTACTCGGTAGCAAATTTAAAAGCAGATATTTCCCGAAATGGATATTTGGTTAAGAGTGTCACCAAGCACATAGTCATGCATAGCAATAGTCTGCACGTTGACGGTGAGCAGTTGGATGAAATCACACCGAGCGGGGTACTATCGGGTTTCACCTTCACTATTCCAGAAAGTGACAGATCGTCATTTGTCTCATCATTAAGCTTACAATCTAATGATGATATAGAGATGCTGTCCGTGCGTGATTCTCTGAAACGCATAATAATTGATTCTCTCATTGTTCACCCCATAGATCCAGGAAATCCTGTTGGACCTATTGGACCCGCTTGTCCTTACCCCATTGACTGGGATGATGATCCCGAATATGGTTTCACTGAAATAAACGGAGAAGCAAATATCCTGCTTACATCAGACCGTTTCGACGGGATGAACATCAACTTTGCGGGAGCCCACAGCCCTGTCAGCTACAGTCATGATGGAAGGGATGTCCTGTTCCGCATGCCTGCAGCATCCAGCGTTGTAGATGAAAACGGTGAATACTGCTTCAGGCTTAGGGCATTCAGTCAGGGAGGATGTCACAACTTCGACTTATATTTCCGTGTTGTACCTATTGAAGGGGAAGCTTATGGAGATGCAGAAATTGGCTTAGGCTTTAACGGGAATAATGTCGAGGTGTCATTTTTTGGAAACAGCGTCGTTCTTCCTTCTGGCCAAGTACAAATCTATCCTTGGTATCTTAGTATCTATGAAGTGTCAACGGGTAGCCAAGTACACGCAAGTACTAACACCAGCAACTATAAAATAGTAAACACAAGTGGTTGGAATCCTGGAATTTATCTTGTAAGGGTTATATGTAGGGGTGTAACTTATACCAAGAAGTTTGCTATTTCACAATGACCTGAGAGAAAGAATGTACATAAATTACAGAGTTAAAATATATTAAACTATCATAGTTTGTTTCCTCACTTATGAGAAAAAATAATAACTTTGAAACAAATAATAGAGCGATGAAAAAAGTATTAACATTCTTTGGTATGACGTTTGTCATAGTGCTTGCCCTTTCCGCCTGTAGCAGCGATGATAATGGGGCAGCTAACGTGCTTGTTGCTTTCAACAACAGCGGATGTAAGCCTTCATCAGGGGCTGACAACAATTCAAGAGGCAATGATGATATGTTCATGAACTCAGGCAATGTCTTTATTGAAAATGTTATCGAGTACGAATCAACGGAAGACGGTTACCTGACGATTCAGGATGTCAACGCCGTGTTCGGCTGCGATGCAGAGCTGTCAGCCACGGCGGTCACCACAGGCAGTAACGAGATTACGATAACGGAGAACGCACACTCCACCTCGAACTGCGAGTGCCCGTATGACCTGACCATAAAAGTGGGCCCGCTGAAGCCAGGAAACTACACATTACATATTAACCGCAGCGGCTTCAGCGACATGTCTCCTACTGAGGTTGCCAGCCTAAGCATCAGGCACAGTCCGGGGCTCAAGGGTAAGCATGAGTTACCTATAGGCATCAATGCGCCCTACAAGCCAGTTGACACAAAGGATATGCCGGCCTGGCTGTCTGAGTTGATTGAAAAAGATATTGTAGTTATCGGCGGGGTGGTCTGTCAGGGAGAGTGGCACGGTGAGACGTATTACTACATTTACTCCGCCTTCATGTCAACGGTAGCCGGAAGAATCTATGACGCCAATGGCAACTCTCTTGATTCGAAAACCTGTCAGACCGTCATGCAAGAAGGAACCGGCTGGAAATGTATTTACCGGCATTTCCTTTCCTGATATACTTTGTCCCCCGAGAGAAGTGCCGTTTCTCTTGTTGCTCCATGGGGTGGAGCGGATTGTTCCACCCTATGGAACTAATAGTTCCAACCCATGGAGCGGATAGCGAGAAGGCTCCTTCAAAGGAGCAAGAAGGCGCCTTTACAGGAGCGAATAGGCGCCTTAACTGAGAGAAAAACGATGAAAAAAACTGCATTTCGGCTCCAAAAATGACGTGAAAAGTGTTAAAATCGCCTAGTCTTTGCCACTTTTGCCACCATAATGCCACGCGTAACAGGCTGATTGTCAGCGACTGTTGCAAAGGTGGCATTGTTGCAAAGAAAATAAATTTTATAGAGGTAAATGTAGTCTTGTCTCGCGCAGAGGCGCAGAGTAGAAAGAGTTTTTCCCTGCGTTTTTGGCTGCGCATGATTAGTGGAGAACTGCAGAGAGCCGTGGTTTGCACCAAACTACACCCTAACGCAAGCCTCTCTCCACCCTTGTTTGGCCCGAAGAAGAGTGGAAAGTGGCCCGAAGAAGAGTGGAAAGTGGCCCAAAGAAGGTTGGAAAGTGGCCCGAAGAAGGTAGGAAAGTGGCCCAAAGAAGAATCAGGTTGAGTTGGTGAAATATTAGTCGCCCAATTTCTTGTCTATATCAAGATTATTCATTATATTTGCCTCCAAAATCATCTCAGTCCTTATAACTATTGCGGGAATAATCCGATAAAGTTTGTGGATCCTGACGGAAGAGATCCTGGTGATTATTTCAAGACTAAAGATGATGCCGCAATGGACTTCGGTATGCTTTTCAATGCAAACTCTATCAGAGAAAACCGGGAATATGGTTCTATCAAGACTTTGTTTAACTTTTTCAGGAGATTTATTTTGAAATAAGAAGAATTGTTTGTATATTTGCGGCAGATATTAGGAAAGACCTAATTGTGTTTAACTACAAAAATACCAAGGCTATGATGAAAGTAGGAGTTCCCAAGGAAATTAAGAACAACGAGAACCGTGTGGGCATGACACCTTCGGGCGTTGCCGAGTTGATTAAACATGGACATACTGTCTTTGTGCAGCACACAGCAGGCGAGGGCAGCGGGTTCAGCGACGATGCTTATGTCAGGGTCGGCGCGCAGATACTGCCTGCCATAGAGGATGTCTATGCGCAGGCTGACATGATAGTCAAGGTGAAGGAACCCATTGAGCCAGAGTATGCGCTGGTGCGTCAGGGCCAGGTGGTGTTTACCTACTTTCATTTTGCTTGCGAAGAGGAGCTGACACGCGCCATGATGAAGAGCGGCGCGGTGTGCATAGCCTACGAGACCGTGGAGAAGGCCGACCGGTCGCTGCCGCTGCTGATTCCAATGAGCGAGGTGGCAGGCCGCATGGCTACGCAGAACGGCGCCTACTACCTGCAGAAGACCAAGGGCGGCAAGGGCAAGCTGATGGCTGGTGTGCCAGGTGTGAAGCCTGCCAAGGTGTTGGTGCTCGGAGGCGGAACGGTGGGCGAGGCTGCTGCCCGCATAGCTGCCGGAATGGGTGCCGACGTGACGATAACCGACGTGTCGCTGCCCCGTCTGAAGCAGTTGGCTGCCGAGATGCCGGCAAATGTACACACGCTTTATTCCTCGGAGCATAACATCCGGCAGGAGCTGCCCACGGTGGATGTTGTCATTGGCTCGGTGCTGATACCCGGCGACGCGGCACCGAAACTGATTACGAAGGACATGTTGCCGCTCATGGAGAAAGGCACCGTGCTCGTTGATGTGGCCATTGACCAGGGCGGCTGTTTCGAGACCTCGCACCCCACAACGCATAGTGACCCCGTCTATATGGTCGATGGTATTATACATTATGCGGTGGCAAACATTCCGGGTGCCGTGCCTAACACTTCGACCGTAGCCTTGACCAATGCTACGCTGCGCTATGCTGTTGCCCTGGCTGACAAGGGCTGGCAGCAGGCATGCCGCGACGACGAGGCATTAGCCCGTGGCGTCAACATGGTCGATGGCAAGTGTACCTTCGAGGCCGTTGCCAAGGTGTGGAACCTGCCTTACACGCCGTTAAAGGATTTCATTGCGTGATATGTATAAGCTGAAGCGATTGATAGTCTGGATGAGGAGGATGCGCCATAGCCGCGGCTTTGGGGTGCAGTCGCCTTATGACTACGGCTTCATTCGCTATGTGGTGAACGAGCATTGGCCGTACTATGCGTATGAAGAACTGCAGCGCACGGTGACAGACATTGACAAGCGGACGCGCAAGCTCTGCCGCCTGTACTTCCGCATGGCAAACTGGCGGCAGCCGCAAGTCATCGTTGACTATCAGCCGGAGACTGAGGCCTATAGGCACTACATGCAGGCAGGGTGCCGCAAGGCGGAGTTTGAAGACACAGGAGTAAGGAGTGCCGTAGAGCTTTGCCGTATGTCGCTGAAGGGTGACTACAGGACTTTCTACGAAGAGGTGCTGAAGCGGGTGGACGACCGCTCGGTGCTCATCGTCGAGGGCATTAAGCGCGACAAGAATACGAAGGCTTTCTGGGAACAGGTGACGCAGGACAAGCGGACTGGCGTGACTTTCGACCTGTACTATTGCGGCATCGTGTTCTTTAACAAGAAGAGATTTAAGCAGAATTATATTGTTAATTTTTAAATTGATATGGGAAAAATAACAAAGGTTTATACGCGTCATGGTGACAAGGGCGAGACCAGCCTTGTAGGCGGTGTGAGGATTAAGAAGTGTGACGTCAGGCTCGAAGCTTACGGCACGGTAGATGAGCTGAGTGCCCAGCTGGGGCTGCTGGTGGCGCTGATGGCCGAAACCGATGCTGAGCGCCCCATGGTGCTGCAGGTGCAGAATACGCTCTTCAACGTCTGCACCCATCTGGCTACTGACCAGAGTCAGACACCGCTGTATGCGTCGGCCCGCCTGCCCGAGGGAGCAGTGGCAGAGTTGGAACAGCACATTGACCGGCTGATGAGTGAGCTGCCCGAGGCCCAGGGCTTCATCCTCTCTGGCGGCACGCTGGCGGCTGCCCAGGCCCACGTCTGCCGTACGGTCTGCCGGCGTGCCGAGCGGCGCATTGTTGCCCTTGCCGAAGTGGCAGAAGTGGGTGAGGAAGTGCAGCGGTATGTCAACCGATTGAGCGATTATCTCTTCGCTTTGGCAAAAAAAATAAATTTTAACGCAGGTCACAGTGAAATATTATGGCAGAATGCTTGCAATTAAGAAATAATTTACTACTTTTGCGGTCGAATTTGAAAAAGCAAATGGTAAATTGTTAAATTGTAAATAACTAAGGCTATGTATTGGACACTTGAACTGGCTTCGAAACTCGAAGATGCACCTTGGCCCGCAACCAAGGACGAACTGATTGATTATGCCATCCGTTCCGGTGCACCTCTTGAGGTGCTTGAGAACTTGCAGGAAATAGAAGATGAGGGTGATGTATATGAAAGCATAGAGGACATCTGGCCCGATTATCCCACCAAAGAAGACTTCCTGTTCAACGAGGATGAGTATTAGTAGGCTTTATTTAGTCTAAATCATTTAACACCAGCGAGATAAACAATTTTATTTATTTGTCTCGCTGGTGTTTTTAGAGTATCAAATGGCAATCAATTCCTGCCCCATCAGATGAAATGCTTGCTTGATTTCCTGCATTCGTTTACTACTGGGTTTTTTGATACCATAGATATACTTAGCCAGTAGACTTTTGTTAATACCGATATACTTGGCCATTTCTGATACATTAATCTGAGGGAATCGGCCAAAAATTCTTGCGACCTCATTGTCAGGATTAGGTTCAACGACATCATAAAAACTAGATAAATGTACGTCTTCATCCAACTTCTCCCAACGTATGTCATCACCAAATCGTCCAATTTTGAAATCAAGTCGCTCTGATTCGGAAGCCTCTTTCAATACAGGGAATGCTTCCAGCGGACGACTTAAAGTCTCGCCTGCATCTGTCAACAAATAAATGCGATTGGCGTCAAACCATAATTTTTCAATCTTTGCCATAATTATTCATCGTTATCATCCATGTGTTCGTGCCATTTCTCTATGAACTCTTCTTGAAAAGTCTCGCACAGAGCCTTGGCCTTCTTTAAATCTTTTGGCTTCATCCCTTCATTCTTGATAAGTTCAACAGCCGGTTCCAGAGAGAACTTTGCACGTCCATCTGCATTCTCCACATGGACATGAATGGGCATGTGCTCTTCAGAATAGAAGTAGAATCCGCAATCCAAACGCTAAGAGTATTGTGGGCATATCGTTACTTTTTTGTGCAAATATAGGGATAAATTTTTATCCCACCAAATAATTCCTTCATTTTATTCCAATTTCTTTGAAGAGCAGGGTAACTCTGTTGCATGGGGTATCATTGCTGAAGCATTCAGGTATGGCCTTGACCCGACTGACGAAAAGCAACGCAGGATGGCTACCGCCTATCTGTTAGAGAAGGTGTCATAGACTGGCATCGCATCAGAATTCAAAAGAGAACTTACCGCTTCTCGTACCCGACAACTCTGTGATGCGATGACGGTTTCCAAAGATTTGATGGTGAACCTACTCCTTGCCGCGTGCGGCAGAGGTGGTATCAGCACAGGCGGTGGTGGTTCCAGCAGCGAACTTACCAACTGGGGCGGCACGAAGAAAAAGACGGGCTGGGGATTAAGTTGACTGAAAATATGCTGGATGAATGTATTATTATGTCCCGCCAGGTCCTCTACGCAGGTTCTCCCTATATTTCATGGGCGATACTCCGAAATGCTCCTTGACGAAACGGCCAAAGAAAGAAAGGTTTGGAAATTCCAGACGGTCACTGATTTCCTTTATGGTGAGTGTGGTGCTTTTAAGATAGTAGGCGATGTCGGCAAGCGTGTATTCGCGTATCCATTCGTGAGGAGACTTGCCACTTTCCCTACGGCAGACAGTTGACAGATACTTGGGCGTGACACTGAGTTGGTCGGCATAGTAAGTGACAGAACGGCGTTTGATAGCAGCACTGGTCAGGAGGTCGAGAAACCGATGGAACAGCAGACTGCCTTGCCTGAGCGGTGCCGCTTCTGCCTGTGAAGGCAAGGCCGCCTGTTGTTCCTGGGCACTTTGAAACCGGCTGCACAGGTCGAGCAAAGACGCTTGCAGCAGGGCAAGAATTACCTCGCGGTGTAATTGCGTACCTATTTCTTCCATCTTCATGCTGGTTAACTGATAAAAACATGTAAATCCTGTGAAGTCGCGGTCATTGAGACTGATAAGGATATAGGGACGCTCGTAGAATTCCCTCTGCCAGATGTCAATATACTGTCCGAGCAGCATCTTTGCCAGGCGGTCGGACACCATCAGTAACTTCCCCTCATAGTTAGGACTGACCATGTAATCGTCAGCAATCACGTTGGAGTGACTGAGCAACAATTGCCGTTCCCCCACCTCTATCCGTTGTCCGTTAAGGACTACCGATAACCTGCCGTGCAGGCATATCAGCGTGAGGTTCATTTTGAACTTCATAGCGGCAGCATCGGGCAGCCGGCGCATGTCATCGACAAACACCAAGTCTTTGTCAAGATAGTCCACATTGGGATCGTTTGGATTGATGTCCTCAATGCCGAAACTGGGAATCATATCATCGTTAATCATTCTGTTTGAAACCCTTTTTGTTTGCAAAGGTAATCATTTTCTCCCACACTCCATTGTCGATTTGAATGTATTTGTGTCCGCTACTTCTATCAGTATACGTTTCGGA
>FLNV01000298.1_pt1 | contig 11308 bp, 7 predicted proteins | sample 1140351 | NCBI WGS metagenome assembly FLNV01 (sample SAMEA3878207, study PRJEB12797) | bioreactor metagenome | biome: Moose rumen | place: Sweden | collected 2011-10 | reverse complement strand
ACTTGGTGAGCGGTCGGAAGAACGGCTCGTCGCTGATGTTCCAGATTCCGGAGAAAGCCGGGAATGTGCCCCATTTGCTGCCCTTACCGAACTTGGTGGATCCGTCTCGACGCAATGTGGCGTCGAATGCATACCTTCCGTCCTTGTATCCGACGTGGAGTGATCCCATGTACGCCATGCTTCTCCATTCGCTGGTACCAGACCCCGTGTTGTTGAGATAAGCCTGAGAGGTGGAAGACTCCAGTCCGGTGGGCAGTCCGCTCTTTCCGATGTTCTGTGAGGTACCGTCGCCCTGAGTGACCTCGAACCGTCCCATGAGGCTGGCGCTCCAGTCTTCGTTGTTGAAGTGTGGCATATAGATGAGTGTCTCACGGTTGGTGACGGCAAGGCTCTTGTATTCCGGGTTGGTGGTGGTGTTGACCCCTGCGTCCCATGCGTTGGTTGTGAGTGAGTTCGGGTAGTAAGTGTTTACCGACTCGTTGTAGATGTCCATATACACCTCGGCGTTGAGGTCGAGCTGATGCTGGTCGTCGTGTGTACCGAGCAGCTTGTACTTGATGTTGAACTGCGGTGTGATACGGTAGGTTGACTGGTTGTTGTATGCCTGGTGTGCGATGGCCACCGGGTTACCGTTGCTTTTCATGTCGGAGAGGTATCTGGATGAACGTCCGTCCGGCGTCACGTTGTTTGCGTCGGCCGACGGCAGCATCTTGTAGTAGTCTCCGGTGCGGTATGCCTGTCCTGTGAGGGGGTCGTAAGCATATTCCCAGACGCTCATGTTCGGCATGGCGTTGTAGGCCCGTCCGAGGATGCCGCTGGTGCTGCTTCCGTCCCAGTTGCGGTGGTTGTCGGTGTAAGTGAGTGCGAAGTTGGTTGAGAACCGGATGCGGTCGCTGACGTCGTAGTCAAGCACGAGACGCGTGGAGAATCGGTCGAGCACCTGCTTGATGATGGTACCGGTCTCATGGTCGTAACCTCCGGACACGCGGAACTTGGCTTTCTCGCCACCACCAGAGAGCGTGATGTAGTAGTTGTGCCGCTGTCCGAACTGGTTGACTTCGTCGACCCAGTCTGTGTTCTTGTTGAAGTTATAATAATAGGTAGGTCTGCTTTGGTCGTAGTTGAGCTCCACCATGTCGCTGGTCTCAGAGCTCTGCTTGGGGTTGAAGTAAGCTTCCTTGAGCATCATGGTGTATCCGTCTCCGTCGAGCATCTTCAGGCCTTTGGGCGACCAGTTTCCCGTGAACCTGTAAGAGAAGTTGATTTTCGTCTTGCCGGCCTGTCCGCGCTTGGTTGTAATCTCGATTACACCGTTGGCACCCTGTGCACCCCAGATGGCGCTTGCAGCCGCGTCCTTGAGCACCTTGATTTCCTTGATGTCCTCCGGGTTGACAGAGAGTAGGGTGGCGAACTGCTCCTCGTTGTCGAGGTCCTCGAAGTTGACGCTGGAGACGTCATCCGGCAGGTCGAAGATGTTTCCGTCGACGACGATAAGCGGCTCCGCGCTTCCGTTGATGGTGCTGACACCACGCATACGCATGGACGTACCGGCACCGAGGTTACCAGAGTTGGAGATGATGTCGAGTCCTGCGATTTTACCCTGCAGTGCTTCGTCGGCCGATGCGAATGAAAGTCCTTCCACGTCCTCCATGCTGAGCGTCTGTGTGGCAACGGAGATTTCCTTGACGGGAATAGACATACCGTTGCTTTCCTGCTTACGCTTAGCCTTGATGACGACTTCCTTGATGGTGTTGCGTTCCTTCAGCTTGATATTGAATTTAGTCTGTGAACCGATCTGCACCTTGTATGGCTCATAGCCTACGTAGGTAACTTCCAGATAGTTCTTGGGGTTCTTGATGGTCATGGAGAAGTTACCGCTCATGTCGGTCTGTGCATGCGACACGATACGGTTGTTCGCGTCTCTCTCCACCACGTTCACCATCATCAGCGCGTCGATGTCGTCGGATACGTTACCCGAGATACGTTGCTGCGCGCGTGCTCCGCAGAATGAGAGCACAGCCAGCATGATAAGTAAAATATATCTTCTGTTATTCATAATGGCGGAGATTTATTGTGTGATTTGGTATTTCTTCATAAATCGCTTTGCGGCACCGGTTGTTTGCCAGTCAGCGTCGTATCGTCCTCCGGTGAGCGTCTTGTAGTTGAGCACCCCGTTGATGCCGTGCATGACTGCAGATGACGATGCGTTGATGGTCATGGCGTTGTTCGTGCCCTTGATGACGTAGTCGCGTGCGATGAGGTTCTTGTATCCGTCGAGCACGTTTCTGCTCTCTCCGTTGGCGTCCTTCACGGTGAGCATGTTGTTGCCGTTTGAAGAGATGGTGAGCTTGCAGTAGACACCGGTCTCGCTGTCCATGGTGGCCGTCTCGTATTCCGTGGCGTTCATGGCAGGCATGTCGGCGAAAACGGAGTTGTCCTGGAAGTGGTACTTCAGGAAGTTAATCAGTGCCGTCACCATCGCTGCCGCCTTCGGACCACGCTCCTCGAGCTCAGCGTCCTCCAGCGTTGTCGTACCGCTCTCCTCGTCAATCATGAGGTATTCACGGATGCTGTCCCATGTTGGCAGTCCACGTTCGAAAGCCGCGGTCATGGCCGCGTCGTTCGGCATATAGACGGTGTATCGGTAGTTGCTGAAGAATCGTACGTTCGTTGCTGTCGACACCTGGTTGTTCGTCTCCTTGTCGTAGCAAGGAATGCCTCCGTTGTTGACGAAGATGGTGTATCGGTTGAGGTAGTCGGCGTTGCTGGAGAATATTTCCTCCTTCACTCCGTCAATGACCTGGTAGTTCAGGTAAGGCTTGAGAATGGTGAGGATGTCCTGGTTGTCGGTGAGGCACTGCTCGAAGAAGAGTCCGAACTGGTTGCGGTTGTTGTACATGATGCTGTAGATGGACTCGTATGTCGGTACGACCGGAGTCTCCACCTGGTATGCCATACCGTTTCCGTTACCGTTGGTCTCCTTCGTCTTGTCGTCGAACCGGATGACTGTGGACTTCTCGTTGTGGTTGAGTGCCCATCCTCCCTGCACAGTCATTCCGTTCTCGCGCAGCTTTGCGTTGTCCACGTAGACAGGGGTTCCGTTCTTGGAGATGAAGTAGTGCTTGTCGCATTCCACACCCGTAGCGGACTCGTCGATTCCGTAGACATCGCTCTGGTCCTCATGCACGATGGTGTGAGTCTCGAGCATGTCGTTGAGGCGGTCGTACAGGATGTTGTTGGCATATGCACCAGTCGAAACGGGACTGTCTCCGATGGTATATGTGTTGGTGGCGAAGTCGTATGTGACGGGGTAGGTGGTTCCTCTTGGAATGCTGCTGCTCTCGTTCCAGTCGAAATAAATGGCTCTGAGGTTGGAGAGTCCGTTCTTGAAAGAGACGGGGTCTACATACCAGAATCCGTCCTTGGGAACGAACAGGCTGAATCTGGAGCTCATGGCAAGCAAGTATGCGTAGAAGTTCTTGTCTGTTCCGTTCCACTGCAGTTTCTGAATGGCATAGTTGAAGACCTTCATGTCGTTGCTGACGTATGCCGGAGCCGAGACGGCTGCATACTGAGCGGGCGTGATCACCTCGTCCATGAGGTAGATGACTCCGTTGTTGGCCTGCAGCACTTCCTCTATATATTGAATATGTGTGTCGTCGAGCATGGGGTCCTGTGCGTCGTCCTTGATGGTCTCGAACTTGCTGGGCACGGCGTTGCAGAACTGCTCCTTCATCAGGTTGTTGAGCAATGCCTGTATGACGTTGAGTGGAATCTGGTCGAGTGCGCGGTACATGTTGTCGTAGTCGGTTGCACTCTTCACATTGTTCAGCTCGTCGGGTGCATATGCCTCGAGCAGGAATCGTCCACCGCCTCCGGCGCTGAAGAAGTACTCATAGAGCTTCTGGTCGGTCGGCACGAACATGACAGCCATATCCTGCTCTTTGGCAATCTTGTCGCTCGGCTGATACTGGTTCCATCCCGGGTCGAATGCCAGTCCGTAAGCCACGCTGTTTCCGTTGGGGTTGTTTGTCGGGTCGGTGCCAGCGTCGTTTCTGAGCGGACGGTATGCGTGTGTGTTGAAATATCGCTTCTCGAAAACAGAGTCGACCTGGTTTCCGTACAGTAGTCTGTAGCTGTTGGTGAGTGAGGCGTTGTAGAACGGTGCAGAGAATCGGTCGAGCATATGGCTGAAGAGGTGAGTCTTGCTGTTGGTTCTCAGCACTTCCGCCATGTTCTGCGGTGTGATGAGCACCTTGTCCAGCCGGTTGATATATCCGTTCTGGCATACGATGTCGCCTTCAACCACCTTGCAGTCGTAGATGTAAGAGTCGTTCTTGTCGCGGTCCACACCCATGATGATAGAGAAGTCCTTGTCCGTGATGTTCTTGTTTTTCATCTGTGTGGCGAGATAGTGTGTCATCATCGGGCTGGTGTTGTCGAGAGCCATGTAGATGCCTCCCTTTCCCGGGTCGCGGAAGCGCTTCCAGTAGTCTTTGTCGGCCGTGTTGTAGTTCGTAGGAAGCTCGCTGGCGGAGAAATGTGGCACAGAGTCGAGGACGGTTGAAGACGTGACTCTTCTGAGGCACTGTCCGGCGTTTGGCCCTTCCGTGCTCGACATCATCTCGAGCAGATAGGCGTTGTTGAGCATAGAGTTGTAGAGCAGCAGCTTCTTCTGGCTTGTAGTCAAGTCAGCATAGCTTCTCACTCCCCAGGCGTTGTCGGCAAAGAATTGGCGGAACGCGTCGTCGTCAGCCACGAACAGCGTCTTGCTACCCGTCTTTCCCAACACCTCGGCATAATCCAAATCGTCAATGAGCTTGACGTAGTTGGTGTAATTGCCGTTGCTTTGCAGATAGTCGTAGATGCTGGAGTTCAGATAACCCGGTGTGGAGTCGTCCCACTTGTAGTCATCCTTACACGCAAAGAGCATACCTGCCAACAGCATACCGCAAATGCCTTTTGAGCAAATGCGCGCAACTTTGGTTAAGCGTTTGTTCATAATGGGTTAATAAATTTTTAGTTGTTATATTTTATTGTTAATGTCTTTTCGGCTACTTCATTACAGGTTCGTTCAGTCCTACTTGATATGGCAGTCAGCATTTCTTCAATTGGTTGTCAGGAGAAACTTGGTTTGTTCCAATTCCTGATTTGGAATTCATTTCATCCCAATACCGGAAGTTTTCAGATTCCGGTTTCTCATACGGAATTCATTTCATTCCAATTCTTAACTCTAGTCAGTATTTTTTTGTACAATTTACGAATTTACGCATTTTTTTAAGAATATTAATTATTGTGGGTGTTCTAGTTTCTTAAAATTAATAAAATTTAACAAATAGTGTCGTTCACTCAGTTGATTTGCTATTGTCTGATGATAATTTTGGATGGCAGGTTGTGAAAAGTTACGTTTCATCGCGTAAACTCCTCACACGACCGATATGTCGTCAGACTTTAGGCATTATGTTTGCCACCCGTGTTTTTTTGTTTTTTTTACATTCAATATTTGCATTTTTGCTTACTATTTTGTAATTTTGCAAGACGCAATGTATTGGGCTTGATTCAAGTCCTGTGATTGCGGTGAATTACAAATGGGAGAAACAATAATTTAAATTCTGAGACTATGAGTAAAGTATTGGTTTTGCCGGATATACATGGCCGGCTTTTTTGGAAAGACCCATGTAAGGATGTCGGTGCTTACGACAAAGTGATATTCCTTGGTGATTATCTTGACCCGTACAGGTACGGAGAGGAAATCACTGAGGAGAGCGCCTTTGAGAATTTCAAGGAGATTCTGGAACTGAAGAAGGCAAACCCTGATAAAGTGGTGATGCTGCTGGGCAACCATGACATGCCCTATTTTTCCATGGAGTACCTAGCTTTACACCACAGCCATTCCCGTTATTCCCGGCGTCATCACGAGGAGTTTGAGACCCTCTTCGATGCCAACCGTGACTTGTTCACGTATGCGTTCACAATGGACCAGGTTTTGTTTACCCATGCCGGTGTGATCCGCGATTGGTATGTGGATGAGCTGGGCGGTTCAGATGATGACAGCATCGACGCTGTGTGCGAGCGTGTGAATAACATTGGGTCTGACGTGAAGAAATTCTTCAAGGTGAGTGGGTACCGTGGCGGCTGGGACCACTATTCTTCTTGCATGTGGGCAGATGTTCATGAGATGATGGACCAGGAGAAAAAGGCAGAGGAGGACGAGCATCCCGCTCCGATTGTGACGATGCGTCAGATCTTCGGCCACACGCTTCACGCCAGTGAGAGCTACGGCGGCCGCGTCGAGATTCTGGACCCTATCGTCGGTAAGAATTTCATGATGCTCGACAACTGCGAGGCCTACGTGATAGACACGGAGAAATTCGAGATAACCTGGGCATCAGGCAACCCCCAGAAGGTGTTCAGAGATGATTAACCCCTCAGGACAGACGTGGTTAAAAAGGCAGCGCGGTGCCATCCCTTTTGGGGTGTGACGCCGCGCTGCTCATATAATCAAAGAAAAATATGACCCTTTGGATAAGATACAGGATTTGTCCGTTTGTTGACTTATCTACAAAATGTTTCCAGCATATCATGCTATAAGCCGTAAACCAGCCAATGCGGAAATAGCCGTCATTATTGTTATTGATTGTAATAATTATGCCTGAACAGATTAATATCCGAAAATCTGTTGGTTCTCATGTACTTCCACCATTGCTTTGAAGATGAAATAGTCAGTGGGTGTGGTGATCTTGATGTTCTCCATCGGTCCGATGATGGTGTGGAGCGTGTGTCCGTAATAGCGCATCATGGTGCAGCTGTCAATGAAGTCGTGGATTCCGTCCTTACGTGCTTGCTCGTGTGCGGATAGGATGTCTTTGAGGATGAATGTCTGCGGTGCCCGTGCGATGAGCGAGTCTGGCCTGCTCGGCACGACGAATGCCCCATTCTGCTGTTTCACCATAAATGTCTCAGTTGCCGGCACGCAGGTAATGCAGTTGCCGTGTTCTGTGGCTGCTTTTATATTGTCACTGATGGTCTGCTCCACGATAAGGGGTCGTACTCCGTCATGAATGAGCACGATTGAGTCCTCTTCGAAATGGCGTGCAGCACATTCCAGGCCGTTGTAGATTGAGTCCTGTCCGGTTTCTCCACCTGGCACGATGGCTTTCACCTTCGTAATCTCAAACTTCTTGAGCATCTTCTTCAGATATGGAATCCATGTCTCAAGACACACCACCACGATACCGTCAATCTCGTCGTGCAGGTCGAAGAGCTCGAGCGTGTAGATGATGATAGGCTTTCCCCTGAACTCGAGGAACTGCTTGGGCTTGGATACTGTGTTCATCCGTTTGCCGGAGCCCCCGGCGAAGATTACAGCGATATTATTCATTTTGTTTTGGTTTTACCTAATACAAAAGGCATATATTTGTCGATATATCTGTGGAGTAAAACACAGAGCAAGAGAATGACAGCCGAAGCCGCTATGCAGAGTATTGCGTTGTAGCGGTCGCAGAAATTGTTGAATGTGTAGTAGAAGGGTGCCTGTAGGCATAGAATGGAGATGAGCGCGTTGGCACATGTTGTGACAACTTTCCTTTCCTTGAATGTGCTGCAGAGCAAGAGCAACCCGATGGATCCAATGAAGGCGTTAAGATAACAGACGACCACGTTAGCCGGGAAGACGCAGTTACCGAAGCGTATTCCGTTGAAGGATACCGTCCCGTTGGCCCATGTCAGCAAAAGGCTCAGCACAATCATGCACGCACCGACAATTGGACTCCATTTGGTTTCTGTCAGCTTTATGATAGCCTGCTTGTAATGGAATCCAGCCCAAAAGAACGGGAAAACCATCATCGCCTTACCGATGCAGAGTGCCGAGCTGGGTTTGAACAGTATGAAAGCAAATCCAGCGACGAACAAAAACACAAACCATTTGTTTTGGTTGATGATGTCGATGAGCAGTTTACACCAGAAAAGGGTGAGAATGAACCATGTCGGTCCGTTTGGCATGGCAGTACCTTTGATGAAATTCCCAATTGTCTGAATGGTAAATTCTTTGTAAAGAACAGGATAGCTGAGCGATGTGTCGAAAGCCGTTTTCCAGATTCCCGCTTTCCAAAAAAAAGGCGCGACAAGCAGTAGCAGCAGGTTGGCGAACAAGTAAGGAACTAACAGTGTCCGAACATATTTCATCAGAGGAATATGTCCCAGGTCCTTGTGGAGCATTCCACTCACCATGATGAAAAAAGGCATATGAAACGCATATATGCAGTTACGCATATAGTTGTCGGTTCCTACGCTTGTGCAGTGTCCCAGAATCACGAGAAATGCAGCGAATACGCGTGCATAGTCGTATATCGGGTAGCGTTTCTTTGGTGTCTCGCTCACTTGTTCTATATCTAATGGCCGTTTTTTCCGCTTGTGTTATCCTGCCATCCAGTTTTTTCTCCCTTCATGTGGCTTACGAGTCGTTGTGCGATGTCATCGGAGGCGTATCCTGTCTCTTTGATTCCGATGCGTGATGCGAATTCTTCCAACCGGGTTTTGTATTTGGACTGGTCGAAGTTCAGAATGTTCTTCACAAGTTCGTCGTTGTTGTGTGCGCAAGTGAAAGGCAGGTCCTCCATCTCGAAATAAGTACCCCTCTCGCTTTTGTATGCCTCAAAGTCCGTGGCGAATGTGAAGCATGGGATTTTGCGTAGTGACGCGTCGAAGATGCAGCTGGAGTAGTCGGTCACCAGTGCGTCCACAGTGCAGAGCAGCTCCTGCATGTCGGGGTAAGACGTGGCATCGATGTCGAAGTCCGGACTCGTCATATCATGCTCTTTGGACTGGTTGATCCATACGGGGTGCCATTTTACCATCACTTTCCATTTACCTCCGAACCTCCGCTCGAAGGCTGTTCTCACCTTTTCAACATCAATAGCATAGCAGTCAAAGCTGGCCGGGTCGTTCCAATCGAACGTATCTCTGAATGTGGGTGCGTAGAGTACGACCTTTTCCGATACGCTGACTCCGTAAGTCCGCTCTATTTTTTTTCTTGCTTCAGTGTTGTCGTGGAAGAAGACATCGCTGCGTGGGTAGCCACATTTCAGTATTGGCCCTTCGAAGCCGAATGCGCGACGGTAGATGTCGCTGATTTGGTCGGAATTGGAGATAAACACGTCCGAAATCTGGCACGTGCTCCTCAGTTCCTTCATATATCCGGATTGGTTTCGTACTTTCTCCACGTCTCCCTCCAGTTTCTTGATGGTGATGCCCCCGTGCCATGTCTGTACCACTATTTGCCCTTTTCGCTTACGCATGAATGACTCAATGTGGTGGGAATTCACCCACACTTTTGCCGTACACAATTCGTATGTTCTTTTGATTGTGTCCCAAAGCCCTCCGTAGTAGGGGACGGACTTCACGTAGGGTGGCAACTTGTACTCATATTTCATGTCGTGCAACCAAACGAGTCGTACTTCCGGCATCAGTTGGTGCAGTCGTTCCATGATGTATTTCGGGTTGTCGTCATATTTCCTGCCGCGCATTGTCGTTCCCACCACCTTGTTCCGCAACGGGAAGATTCGGAAGATATAGAAACATACAAGGGAAATGGCTGGAAGAAACCGTTGCTTTATGTATTTGAAGATCATGTTTTCTTATGTGTGAATTTGCCTGTGATTGTCTGTGCATAGCATTTTAGCAGGAATCCTGCTGACGTACCTCTTATCGTTTTGGCAAACAGTTGCCACCAGGCAATTATGTTGAATGGGCTCTTATGGACGATATGTCCCCTGACAGCGCGATGGATGTAGTAAATGAAATTTTTCGACAGTGCCAGTAAATGTATGTCTTTTGTCACTTCGCTGATGGCTTTGTAGCACAGACAACATGCATCGATGTCAGTCAGGTATTTAGGATTATAGTGTTTATGCAGTCCGTTCATCACACTGCTTTCGTTCTGTGCGTAGCCGTAAACAGCTTCCGTAGTAAGATAAACGTTGCGCCGGCTCTTGCATATGAACTCCACGATGAAGAGTCCGTCCTCTTTCACGTGAATTTGCTCGTTGAATCGGATGTTGTGCTCTCTCATCACGGACGTTCTGAACAGTTTGTCCCAGATGTATCCGTTGAAATAACCAGACTCACCTATAGGGTCATATTGATCCAGAAGTGCCTCTTCGAAACTGATTTTTTTTGCATACTGGGCCGTCGGCTGCTTGATGATATTTCCTTTGTCATCGATTTTTTTGTAATAAGCCGAAACTAAGTCAATATCTTCTGTTATGTGATTAATGTAAGTGCTCAGTGCGTTCTCAAGGAGATAATCGTCCGCATCCACAAATGTGAACCATTCACCTCTTAGTTCTGATAATCCAAGGTTGCGTGCGCAACTGACTCCATGATTTTCTCTGTGGAAAACCCGAAACCGCATGTCTTTTGCTATGTATTCATCACATATGTCAGAAGAGCCGTCCGAGCTTCCGTCGTCAATCATCAATACCTCGTAGCGGTAAAATGATTGGCTGAGGATACTGTCCAGACAACGCCGTAAATATTGCTTTGCATTATATACGGGAATGATAATGGATATGAATGGCGTTGATGTCATCGAAGATTGTAATTATTATCAGTATGAGCTGAATCCTTAGGCATCATTCTATTTCTGCCTCAATGGCATAGATGAAATCTCTATAGCAAATCATGTATTTCCCATCATAGAAGATGAGTCCTTCAGGCTCAAAGGCGTTGTCCCGTGTTTTTTCTTTATTCACCAGTCTTGCTTCTTTCTTCAGGTCGATGATGCGGTCCAGCTCATTCGTGTTTGTATTGATGGAAACGAAGCACAGGTTTTCTCCCTTAGATGGTATTCCAGCAACATAACTGATTCGGTTGTTGCAGAGTAAATGTCCTTGCCATGCTCCGATTGTATAGTTCGCATCCACGGTTTTTGTGAACCGCTCATTTGAGAGCTGTTCGTCCAAACGGATTGTCACTTCTGATTCGGAAATGTCGGGCATTGCAAAAGTCTGATTGCCTCCGTTGTGTCTTATCCAGAGTATTTTTCTTTCATTGTCCACCAGACCTTCAGTCCACGTGCCGAATCCTTCAAGCTTTATGGTCTGTACGAGTTCGAGGGAGAAATCTGTTTCACTGCCTTTTATTCTATCCTGAATATTTCATACTAATTATGAAAAGTGAGGATTTTTTCCTCTAATTATTTGCTAATCAGAGGAAAAAGTGTTATCTTTGTATTGCCAAACCAAAATAACTCCTCACATGTGCAAAGTTAATCATTTTCCAGTTCAAAACAAAGAAAAAACGGATAGAA
>FLNV01000621.1_pt1 | contig 11342 bp, 4 predicted proteins | sample 1140351 | NCBI WGS metagenome assembly FLNV01 (sample SAMEA3878207, study PRJEB12797) | bioreactor metagenome | biome: Moose rumen | place: Sweden | collected 2011-10 | reverse complement strand
GGCTTTCTTATGCTAATAGCACCATGGTCTATCTCTTCAATGCAGACCAGCTGTCAGAGCAGACTTTCGTTTCTGATGTCAATTCGCTCCAAAACAAGGTTTATGATAATGTATATACCAAGCGTCTCTCCGCAAGCCTTTCAGAATCCATAGCGCCAAAGGTGCTGGTGGAGGCACCTAATAAACTGCATACACTCTTTGGCAATTCTTCTGACTTCAAGTTCTTCGATACAAGCGGGAAATTCATCGGAAACAACCTGTCGGTCACGACAGAAATTCTTAGTCAGGCCACTGCTTTCATTTCTGGAGACCAACTGGAGAAGAACCTGTTTGGACCTCCCACTGGCTATTCATTTGGCACGATCATGTCGGCAGTCGCAGCCCTGTTCCGGGGCAACAAACTCATCGCGAAATACAATGGTACTGACTACAACTCCGCGAATACGGACGGATGTAAGGATATATTCAAAAATTCACGAAGTTTTGGCAAGGCTAACTTTAAGGCTGTTTCTCAGACACTCTGTTACAACGAGAAACAAGATATCATTGACATTCTGAAGGAAGATTGTGAGTTCAAAAAGTGGACGGGTGCAAATGTGAGCTATCAGTTCAATGACTTCGACACCGTCAATGCCATCCGCGACTTGTCGAAAGAGATTATGTCGAGTGTCAACCATGAGATAGCAGGAGATCCGATACTCTCCAGGCTGTTCTCTGGGTCTATACAGGCAAAGGACGTCTTCCAATTGTTTACACCGCCAGTAAGCGAGGGAAACTGCTTGTCTCAGGCTCGCGAGTTCATCAGACAACAGGATGAATATATCAAAGCAGTGAAAAGGGTGAAAGACGACCTCTTTTTCATCAAGAACAACTTCAAGACCATAGAGAAGATCAGGAAGTATCTTAATAGCGTGAAAGAGGAACTTTTCAGTGCAGAGTGTGACATGACGGAAATCAATGATGTTGTTGACAGGTTCCAGCAATGCTATGAGAATGACGTGGTCAACAATTATCAAACCATACAACAACTGGCTCAGCAAGGGCGAGACATCTACTTCAAGCTCTTCAGCGGAAAGGCGGAGAAGGTGACGGACTTGTATACGTCACTGAGGCAGAAAGGTGAATCGCTTAAAGCCGAGTTGGAACAGTACCCTATAACATGGAATAAGTTTCTCTTCGATAAGCTGTCGCAATTCGATAAAAAATGTCAGTCCCTACAGATTAACCGAATCGACATCCCTCAGTTTGATGTCAAATGCAGGGTATGCAATAAGCAACTGCGTGACCTGACTTATGATGAAAATATGGCCGGGCAAAGGGAGCAGGACCTGCTGATATGGCAGACGGAAATTGTGAGAACAAACCCGGTTCCCCCGCCACCAACACCGGGGGGGCCACCAACACCAGGGGCTCAACCAGTACCAGGTTCTCAACCTGTACCAGGCTCTCAGCCTGCACCGGGTTCTCAGCCTATACCGGGTTCTCAGCCTATACCACCAAAGCCTGTGGTCAGAAATATGAAGTCCTCGTTGCCGACCGGGAAAATCAGTGTGGAGCAATATAAGCAATGGCTTTCCCAGCAACTTACGCTCATTCATAATTTTGGAAAGACCGACGAACTGGACTTCAACAACTGATGAATTGACGGCTATTCCCCACACAAAAATATATAATCTATTTACTACTAAAAACAAATAACTGGAATAATGAATCTTATTGAGCATGTATTGGCAATACGCCAACTTATCCATCGTGCTTTCGATGGGAAACTTGAACGCATAGGCATTAACCATGAAGGTTATGTCGATGATATCAACCTGTCCAATGATGATGTCCTTTTGAGAAAACGCCTCAAGGGAATCAACGACGTCCATCTTGCGGAAAACAATGGTGACTATCAGTCAGCTAGAGCATATACGTTGAAACAATGCGTGTTCACATTGTTCAACCGGATGGCTGCCATAAAGCTGATGGAGCAGAAAGAAATGTTTCCGGAGGTCATCAAGCAACGACCGGAGAACGGCGGTCTTTCTGCGGCTCATCAGGCATGGCTCGAGCAGCATCCTGAGGGACGGGGAATGGAGCGCGATGGGCTCATCGCATTTTTCTCTACAAAGTTTCATGAGATGGCAGAGAACAATTTCCTTATCTATCAGGAAGACCACCCCTATGCCATGATGCCGACGGCGGACGAAATGAACGAAATCGTTAAGGCTTTCAATGCCATTGAAGAAGACCCTGACACTGCTGAAGCATGGAAGAGCGATGATATCCTTGGTTGGCTTTATGAGAATTTCAACGCGGTTGAGAAAGTGGAGCTCAAGGAAAGCGGAGAGAAGGTGGAGTACGACAAGGTGTCACTCCAAAGTCAAGTGTATACTCCTTCATGGGTGGTCAAGTTCCTTGTTGACAATAGTCTTGGCAAATTGTATCTGGAGATGTTCCCTGACAGTGAGATAGTCAAGCCGAACTATGACGGACAACGGAAATATGCCATTGCCAACCGCCCGACTGAGCGGAAAAGAGCTCCGAAGGAGATGACGGAGCTGCGGGTGATTGACCCGGCATGTGGGTCCGGCAATTTCCTGCTTTATGCCTTCTCATTGCTCTACGATATGTATACGGAGCAGGTAGAGCGATACGGGAAGAAATATACCCAACGGGAAATTCCTGCGCTCATCATTGAGAACAATCTCTTCGGAGTGGACTTGGACGAGCGTGCTGTTCAGTTGGCACAAATCGGACTCTTAATTAAAGCGAGGGAAACTGGAGGCAGACGGGCGAGAGTCCCAGGACACACCAATGTGGTGTGCAGCAACTTCTATCTGCCGTCATATGAGGAAGTGAAGGAGGAATTCGGGTATGATGCATCATGGGAGAACACATACGACAAAGTTGCAAAAAAAATATGGACAGACCTGTCGGAAGCACATAAGTTCGGCACACTTGTGAGGGTGGAGGAACAACTGAATGTCATCACTCCGGATGAAAAAGATGCATCGCTATTTGCTTCGGAATTGACCGACACACTTTTTGAGGCAAAAAAACGGATGAAGAAGCAGCTGCGCGAACTCGTCAGCAAATATGGTGAGCAGCACCAAAATCCTTATACCTTGCTGAAGATGAACGAGGCTATCACTTTTCTCGACATCGTCTCATCACCGTTCGATGCAGTTGTGGCGAATCCTCCTTATACAGATAGCGGGGATTTTGGTTCGGAGCTGAAGAAGTTTGTGGAAGAAAACTATAGAAAGCCACTTAAATTCAATACAAATCTTTATGCCTGCTTCATCAAAAGATGTTGCGAATTGGCTGGAGAAGATGGAAAAGTGGGAATGATACATCCTCATACTTTCATGTTTATTAAGACATTTGAGGATGTGAGAACATTCATGTTGGACAATACCCATATCAACGTCATGGTTGATTATGGACTTGATAGAGTTAATCTTTTTGGACCAGGAATATTACTTGATGCCACATTTTACACTTTAGATATGGAAAAGAACTATGAGAATGGAGGCGTTTATTTTAATATAACTGCAGGTCAACAAGAGAAGTTCAAAAAAGATTCATTTAAAATTGCATTGGAAGACTATATCAATAATCAACCCAATGATCGTGTCTACACCCTTCCGCAATCTAAATTAAAAGGTATCAAGTCATATCCGTTTATTTATTGGATTTCTGATGAGTTTAGGGAGAAGTTTGGTGGAAATACTGTGAGTGATTATATTGATGTTGTTAAAGGATTAACAACTTCAGACAACAATCGTTTCTTGCGTTTTTGGTGGGAAATACCATGTGAAAAGGTATCTGATGATTACAAACGAGACCACAGAAAATGGGTAAGATATGTAAAAGGTGGACCTTTTAATAAGTGGTATGGCAACATGTGGACTCTTCTTAATTGGGAAAATGATGGATATGAAATAAAACATTTTGTCGATGTCAATGGGAAGCAAAGATCACGTCCTCAAAATGTGTCTTATTATTTTAGAGAGGGTATAACGTATTCAGCTGCAGGTTCAAAGGGCGCATCTTTTAGGTATTTACCATTTAACTATGTTATTGATGCAGGAGGTCCAGGAATTTATTCTAATAAATATGATAATGTTTGGTATACTCTTGGCTTTTTAAATTCAAAATTAGTTTATTATATCTGTGATTGTTTGAATCCAACGGTCAATATAAACCAAGGTGATTTGTGGCGTGTACCATTTGTTATACCCAACAACAATAATGAAAATAAAGTCTCAAGAATAGTAGAGCAAAATGTGCTGGTAAAAAAGTATAATTGTCAATTCTCATTGATTGAAGAAAACTACAACTATTCTCCAATTAAATCGCAATCTGAAGTGCCATCATCAATCCATTCTTTCTACAACAATGAAAACGCTTTGCTGACATTGGTTCTGCTCAATGAATCTATAATCAATCAGATTGTATTTGATATCTATCAGCTAACCGACCATGACCGTCAGATGGTGATAGAAAAAGAAGGCATCCCCGTAGGAGACTATCCTGTGAGCCGTAAGGCCAAGACTGCTTATCTGAAATGGCTGGAAGAAGAAAGCGAGTTCAAGGCATCGGACGAGGTGGTGGCTCATTTGACCAAGCTGCAAGAAAGAGATGACCTTCCTAGGATCACTGACTTTGAGACCCTTTATCAGAAAAACAATGAGTGGGAGGAATTCTGTATCAAGCATCAGATGAACCCGGTGGAGGTATGGTGGCAGTTTCTCAATGCAAATATCTTGCCTCCTCAGCGAACTCAGGTGCTTGCCTTCGAACTGGTGACCGATGTGATCCGTTCGTTGCTGGCAAAAGATGATGACGGCGTGATTCCACTCAATGCCAACTCCGGCGAAGTGCAGCTGGCACCCCGCATCGAAGCAGAGATGATTAACAGAGGATATGCTCCCGCTCAGATAGCACAGGTGTTCAGTCTGCTGGGTAGCACATCTCTAGACCGCTATCTGCGCGAACGTTTCTTCCAGCAGCTCAGTGACCATCTCAACCTCTTTATGTATCTGCCAAAGACGCCGTTTATTTGGCATATCACCAGCGGACCAGCCCATGCGCTCGACCTCTTCGTCAGCATTTATCGCTGGAATCGCGACACCCTGCTGAGGATAAAAAGCGTGTATGCAGCCAACAGGGAGTCAGCACTCAACGACCGCCTGCAGGTGCTGCTGAAGGGTGACGCCACGCAGAAGGCACAGGCGGCAGAGGTGAGAGACCAACTAAAAGAACTGGCATCCTTCTGCGGGAAGGTGGACGGACTGCTGGCATCAGGCTACGACCCGAAGCTCGACGATGGAGTGGGGAAGAACATCGCACCGCTACAGAAGGCCGGAATCATCAGCTATGAGGTGCTCAACAAAGGCCAGCTAAAGAAATATCTCAATGCCGACTGGTAATAAACGACAGGACAGCCTATGATTGAAAAATGGTTTAATGACACCGTTGACAAGTTGATGGAAAAACACCACCGGCTCGTCATCACTGATACGGAGGGGAAGGGGGCGTTCATGCTCAGGTTCCTCCCCTCTGGGCGGTATATGGTTCTGACTGCATCAACCGAGATGGAAGAACTGTTTAATCGCCTTGAAGCGGAGCGGGAATACAGGGATAGGGATGTCGTTTTCTATACCTGCATCCCACGCAGCCGTCTGACCGCTCTGATGGAATATGCCAAGACCTGCGGTTGTATCGTGCTGGATGACATGGAGGCATACCTCAAACGCATGCTTTACAGGCATCTGGGTGTCAACAGCCATGTGGATGGAAAAACACTGTTGTTGGCAGCGAAGACAGGCATCGGGAAGAATGAGAATTGGTGGCGCTCTATTGCCCAGGGAATCAGCTCGCCTGTCAGTCCTCAGAATCTGCTTGTCTACTTTCTGAAGAATCCGGTCCGCTATGAGAGGGATACGGACAAGGATGTCGTAGCCATTATGAAAGAAGAGGCTTGCAAGCTGACGGGAAAGCCAAATACGAAACAGAAGCCGGAGACGCTAGCTAAGGAAGTGATGCAAAGTTTGTTTGGCGGTCTGTTAAAAGGAAAGGTGTCAAAGCCGATGCTTGAAATCTATGAGACGATGACAGATAGCGAATCAATGAGAGAAGCGCTTCAAAACTACATCGATAGCTACGATATTCCAGCAAACTGCAATCCGGTCAAAGCCCACCCGGACCATCCGTTCATGGAACTGGACAGGCGTGTTTTCAGATTACTGAGTGACAATCTCAGACTCGGAACACCAACAGATGACATTTTGCGTTATATCGAACGTCGGACATCGTCAGCAAAAGCAGGCAGGTTCAAGGCGAAATGGCTGAAAGAGGTGAAGACACTACTGAACTTCGATATCGGACATCCCAACCTGGCGACCACGTTGGATGAGATGGCGGCTTATTATCAGAAAACCTTCGCTCTGCTAGACACGGCTATGAGACGTATTTATGCCGAGTGGCTCAACGAACCGGAGAACCTAAGGCCCATTCAGGAGCTTTATGAACAATTCAACAAGGTTCTGATGCAGTGCTGGTTTCCATTGGCTGACCATTACCAACCTACGCAACAAGGGATTTTACCCAGCCTTTTCGCTAAGTCGATGGCTAAGACGGCAGTCATTGTCTGCGACGGACTGCGGCTGGAGATGGCAGAGTCCATCGCCAAGAGAAAATTCCCGAAAGGGACAACCATAGACAGAAGGACAGCATGGAGCAAACTTCCGTCTGTCACTGTTAACGGAATGAGTGCGCTCTACGGTCTGCCATCACCGAATGATGACAGCGTCAGCAAGCGATATGTAGCATTGAAAGAAGCAGTGGCGGACGTGGAAATCCTTTCGCTTTCTATGCTGAATAAAAGTATCACCGCTCATCATTTGCTTCTGACTTACGGAGACATCGACAAAATCGGAGAAACCAAACAACTGTCTGGACTCCGCGATATCGCAGCTTACGAGCAGACACTATATGAGAAAATACGTGAGTTGCAGCTGATGGGGTATGAGAGGGTGTGCATCACTACAGATCACGGGTACGTTATTACGGGCATCCTGGACGAGGCGGACAAGATACCGGTTCCTGCTGGTGCTTCAGCTGAGGAACGGTTCCTGGTTTCCGACACACAACTCACTGCGCCAGACTTGATCGAACGGAATGACGACTGGCTGAAGGGATGTTTTCAATATTATGCAAAAACTGACAAGCCTTTCCGAACGAAGGGGCAGTATGGTTATGCCCATGGTGGAATGACATTGCAGGAATGCCTGATTCCCGTCTATTGCTTTCTGTTGCATCAGCAGCAAAAATGCATGAAAGTGAGCATACTCAACAAAGAGGAACTTAAGTCGGTGACAGGTCAGTTCTACACTATCAAACTTGGAGGTACAGGTAGCAGTGACAATTTGTTTGAGGCGGAAAGAAAAGTGAAGATGCTCTTCTTTGATAAGAATGGGGCCGGATGCGGTCAGACGAATATTTTGAAGGTGCGGTCCGACAGGCGAACCGAGACGGAGTTCGAGATGAGTGGGAATTATCAGAAAGTGGTGGTGGTAGATGCGATGACGACCGAACAACTTGATTCGGCTGAAATACTGAAATCAACCAGCAGGGACCTCGATGACTTATTTTAAAATGACAGGACGATTATGATTGAACTAGATAAGAAACTCTTGGAGACCTTCCAAGGATATGTGGTCAGAAAAGATATCGTACGTTCGGTGAAGGGAACGGCGAATGTGCCGGTATTTGTCCTTGAGTACCTTTTGGCCAACTCTTGCAGCACCGATAATGAGGAAAAAATCCGCCAGGGAGTGGAGAATGTGAGGAGGGTGCTGCGGGAACATTATGTCAACCCCGACGAGGCTAACCTCATACAGGCCAAAATACGCGAGAGAGGCACGTACAAAGTGATTGACAAAATCAGTGTGCGACTGGATCCCTCAAAGGACAAGTATTGGGCTCAGCTCTCCAATCTCAATATCCGTGATGCCAACATAGCAGAGGAATTGGTCACTAGTCATGAGAAACTGATGACCGGTGGTATCTGGGCCATTGTTGATATTGACTATGACTCCTTGCAGATGATAGGTAACAAAATCTACCCGTTCGTGGTGTCGAAAATCCGACCAATCCAACTATCCAATTTTGACGAGGATCGTATCAGAAGTGCGCGTGAAGGATTCAGCAAGCAGGAGTGGCTCAACGTTCTGCTCAGAAGCGGTGGATATGAGCCGGAGTCGGAAGGGATGACAGAGAGGATACGAATGCTTTTGCTCTCACGCTTCATTCCGTTGGTGGAGCCGAACTTCAATTTAGCCGAACTCGGACCCCGTTCCTCTGGAAAATCATATGTGTTCAAAGAGTTGTCGCCTTATTCTATGCTGGTCAGTGGAGGCCAGGGTACGGCGGCGTCCCTCTTTGTCAACAACTCATCAGGACAGATTGGGGCTGTGGGGCTTTGGGATGCTATCTGTTTTGACGAGTCGACTGACGAACTGTTCAAGGACAAGGAGGTGGTGCCGTTGATGAAAGACTATATGGAAAGCGGAAGCTTCTCGCGGGCTGGCAAAACCGGAGAAAAGTCGGCTAATGCATCTGTTATCCTAAACGGAAACATCAACCAACCTGTGGAGACGGTGCTGCAGACCAGCCATCTCTTCAGCCCGTTCAGCGACAAGATCTCCAACGACACGGCTTTCCTCGACCGACTCGGGTTCTTCCTGCCGGGGTGGGAAATCATTAAGTTTGCTCCCTATCACTTTACTAATCACTTTGGTTTCTCTACCGACTTCTTCAGTGAATGGATGCACCATCTGAGAAAAGACAGTTATGTCAATGCCGTCGATGACTTTTTTACTTTTGGTGCCCAACTCCGTCAGCGTGACACAAAACCAATCCGAAAGACCGTGTCAGCATTGGTCAAGCTGATGCATCCTGACGGAAAATACACGAAGGAAGACATCCGTGAATACCTCACATGGGCGATAGAAATGCGCAGGCGAGTGAAAGAGCAGTTAAAACGGATTGGTGGTATGGAATTCTGGGATACTAACTTCTCGTTTATCGACAAGGAGACGCAGGAGGAGACGTTTGTCTCCCTTCCTGAGGAAAGGGGCAGCAACTTGATTGAGGATGTGCCGCTTCCTCCCGGACTCTGCTACAGTGCGACGAGCGACGGAGATAAGGTGACCTTGGTTAAAATTGAGGTCATCACTATGGTTGGCAGTGGCAAAATGACAGTCACCGGCAATGCATCAAACGACGCAAAGGAGGATATACGGAATATCTATAATTATATACGGGCAAATGAGCGATCCATCCTCTCCCAGAAATTTTCGCTCTCGAAACTGGATGTGAACATCCAGCTTACGGCCATGCTTGGAAGTACCGTTCATAAAGGCATTGGCGCTGCTGTGTTAACTGCTATTGTCTCATCTGTATATAACCGCAACTTGAAATCAGCACTGGCGGTTCTTGGAAACATCAGTATCGGCGGGGCGATTGAGCGGGCATTGAATTTCAATGACCGTGTGTCCCTGCTGTCTGAAAACGGAGCAAAGAACGTGCTTGTCCCAATGGATAATCTTCCGGATATGGCTACTCTTCCGGCACAGATTCTAGGAGTGACAGACATTCCGTTCTATTCCAGCACTCAGATGCTCATCCAAAAGATTGTTTTGTAAGGTCTTGTTCGTGAAGCTTCGTAAAATGAGCTAATGGTTGTTTGAATATACATCCGAATACATTCAGGTTACAAGATTCAGAATGGAAATTATCATGTTGGAAGACAAATAAAACCAAACATATCTGCTGTCACACCATGAGTTTCCCTATTTGGTGCGTCAGCTGTCTGGAGGCTGGGCTGTGAAGTCTGGTCTCCTTTTTGAGGAATGATCAAAAAACGGAGCGTTGCCGTTCAGTGAGAAAAGGCGAATCCTGTGGGTTTGAATGAAATGAGGGTTTGGAATAGGATATGAAAATTATATGTCATCCATTTCTTCTATTTTTGTTTGAATCTCGTTTTGTCTGTCATGGTAATCTATATGCAGATAAAAGTCGTTTTGATTTGTGTATCCTGTTGATGAAATAAAAAGACTTATTGTACCATTAGAGAGATTATATTCATATTGAGTGAAAGTATGTGTATAGTCATCTGTGAATGATTCTTCTGTCCGATTTTTTGTTCCATATTTAGCATCCATTTTTGTTTTAATATCTGAGAGTAGCTGCTCAATCATATCTTTTCCAAATCTTTTAATAATAGCCTTTGCCCGGTATACGGTTTTTGTACGTGGGTTATACCAAATGACAATATAGGCTTTATGTCCAGAAAATATACCGTCATACGAACGTTGCCCTATTGGAAGGCTTTTATTTTCTTTGGAAATTGTCAAGCCTTTGGATATCAGTTTTTCGTGAAATTCACTGATTGTACCGTTTAGCTCAAATCCCATGAATTTAAGATGCTCTTGTTGTTGTATGGGAGATGTGTTCTTCGGTTCTTCTAATGGCATGTCATACTCTTTAGGAAATCCAGGAAAGAATGTAACCAGCGCTATATATAAATTATCTTTTCCAAAATATGAGACAGATATAGCTTCTCTTCCATTTTCCGGATGATTACCTCCTTTATAATTTATTTTTTCTATTCCATTTTCCTCTATTTCAAAGCTCCTTTCCATATTGATATTAAACTCTTTCTCAATTCCTTTTATAAAGTTGTTGACGTTATACTCACATTCTTCCTTTGATAAAAATACTTCTGTCATAATACCAATATAAAATTTATGTCCTTCTTCCACAGGTGTAAAACACCATGAAATGTTGTCCCATTTAGAATTATAGACATAGATTTCTTTATCTGCTTCTCCGTAGCTGATAGTATTTTCTATATTTTCTTCATTCTTTACACCGAATCTTTTAAATAATAATTGCTCTGCTTCATTGTATGTAGTCCCATAATTAATCCCTAGCATATTAATTGTATGCTCTTCTATATTGTTGCTTATTTCAATAGTTTCATTGTTCTGTTCAACATGTGATTTTATAGGAGCATTTTGAGACTGATTGAATGTGTATTCAGATTCAGGCATTTGTGGGTCTGTATCGTAATCAGCTTCATAGTCCGCCTTGTCTTCTATTTGTGCTACAGTCGCATTAGTCATTAGTAGTGAAGATAAAAATATTAATGCAAATCTTTTCATATGTATAGAAATTAATTATCGTATATCAGATGATCGTTTACACTTTTATACCTCCTTAGGAGGTGTGTTTACTACTTCCTTAGAAGGCATTTACCTTTTTAAGTGACCCCCTAGGGGGTC
>FLNV01000830.1_pt1 | contig 11380 bp, 10 predicted proteins | sample 1140351 | NCBI WGS metagenome assembly FLNV01 (sample SAMEA3878207, study PRJEB12797) | bioreactor metagenome | biome: Moose rumen | place: Sweden | collected 2011-10 | reverse complement strand
ACAATCCCACGTCGCCAATGCCCGTGATAGAGATGGGGCTGCTGCGGGTCATCATGTCCGCCCGCCACTACATATACATCCAGACGCCATATTTCCTACCCACCGAGCCCATACTGACAGCACTCACCTATGCCGCCGGTGCAGGCGTTGACGTGAGGCTGATGGTTCCGCTGCGCAGCGACGCACCCTTCACCGACTGGGCCTCGCGCGCCTACCTGCGCCAGGCGGCCCAGGCTGGTGTGCAGGTGGAGCTGTACCGCGGAGGCTTTATCCACAGCAAGCTGCTCGTGGCCGACGACGACCTGTGCACCATAGGTAGCTCGAACATCGATTTCCGCTCACTGGGAAACAACTTCGAGGCCAACACATTTATATATAATAATGTGGTGGCGCGCCAGATTCGCCAGATGTATGTCCACGACGAGCAAAAGTCGGTGCAGCTGGCCCGCATTCGCAGCCGCATGAGGCCCAGCTTTGGCGTGCGTTTCCTGGAGAGCGTGGCACGTCTGCTGGCACCGCTGCTGTAAGGGCGAAGAGCATCTATTCTATGGCGCTATTGGCAAAAACGAGAATATTGTTCAAGAATGCCATTCGATCGTCAAGCGTCGGCATGGCCTCGCGATTGGTCAACACACACATGGAGTATTCTTCAAAGTCAGCAGGCTCAAACCATTCGTGCAGGTCGAAATCTGCCATATACTGTTTGTACACGCGGTATCTTCTTGTTGGCTGGCTCAGCTTGTCCTTTTTGTCTGCTGCACCAATGTACATGAACGATGCCTTGCGATTGTTGCGAAGCACGTCAAGGGCTATCTCTACAACCGTGCGGAAAATAGCCCGTGGCTCATGCGTGTTGGACAGTTGGCTGAACTTCCCCGTTCCGTCGTCTGTGGTGTCATGCATCACTTTTCGTGGTGTCTATGCCGACAAAGGTATAGGGATAGCCGTCGTCGTTCATAGCGTCAGTTTGATGACTGGATGACTGGGAATGCGTGATGCCTGCCATTCCTCACGCGAAATAATCCTAAAGCCTGGTGTCTTATCGATATAGGTGACGGGGTAACGATAGCGTCCATTGGGCATCAAAATTTTTTCCACCCGCCGGATGAGCTTGCGACCACCAACCGTTTCAATTGGAGTGTCGGTCACTTCTACCACTTTTCTTACAGTCTTTGTCTCCTCCATAATTCTATCCATTTCATTTGGTTTGGCGCTGCAAAGTTACGAATAATTTATAATAATTCTTCGTTCATTGATTTTTTTTTCGCAGAGTTTTCTGCACTTTTAGAGAGGAAAAGACCTGTTGGTTGTGAAAATATGTGCCACAGTCCAACGGGCAATTGCCACTGTGCGCGCCGACGGCTTCTCCATTCCACCGCAACTGGGCCTCCGCCACGGTGTAACAGTGTCCCCGTTGGGCTGTAACGGGGCCTCCGTTGCGGTTCAATGGAGCCTCCGTTGCGCTGCGGCGGGGCCTCCGTTGCAAGGCAAAAAGGGCTTTGTTTTGTTAACTATCTGTTGTACAGAGCTATATGAAACATGCCTCAGAATGGCGTTTTTCTACGCCATTTGTTTTTCGCCCGAAAATACTCGATTCTACAGGTGGATAGTTGTGTTAAAGTTTTCTAACAGATTGAGCTGCTCTATCCGGCAGTCGTGCTGCTTCGTCTGGCGGTCGTAGCTGATGCCAACAAGCAGCAACCGGTCGGCGTGCTGGCTTACCTTGTCGGGATATTTATTGTATCACCACCTTCCTGCCGCCAGTGACATACAATCCCTTAGGCAACCTGTCTTTACTCACGTGGCGTCCCTGCAAGTCGTAAACCTTGTTGTTCTTGTTCGACGGTTTCCTGTCCATCTGGCGTAGAGCGTCTCTGATGCCCATGGCTTCACCGTCGTCAAACAGCGGTATATACGCCGGGGCATTGCCACTCTCAAATGTCATGTAAGCCTCGAAGGGGTGGATAGGACGCAGGGCTCGAATAAAGGTGCTGCCTGGCAGGTATGTACCAGAGGGGTATTGATACCATTGGTTGCTTACATTCAGGGCATAGATGCCATAGTCGGCTTCCTTGTATTGGAAACTGGGCAGGAGGCGTCTCTGACCATACAGGCCTGTCACAAGGTCGTCGGAGGCTTTTACCCTGACATTCGACCCAACGAATGTGACGTCACCGCTAATGTTGTATTCTTGGTCATAATGCTCCACCTCCTACAGAGAGCGCCTGCACGGCTCAGCGTCTGAGCCGTCAGCGGGGGCGTGAACACAAGCTATGCCACTGCCAGCAAGCAAATTCTATTTCTTTTCATCGGTGCAAAGGTACGAAAAGGTACGATAAATCTCCCGGATATGAAAGATTTTCAGGGAAAGTGGAGCATAATCGGCAGATTATTCGTACCTTTGCCGACGTAATCATAAAACGATGCGATTATGGGAAAGTACTTAGACCCGAGAGCCGACCTGACTTTCAAGAAGATATTCGGCGAGCACAAGCACCTTGTCATCAGTTTGCTCAATGCCATGCTGCCTCTGAAAGAAGACGAGCAGGTGGAGAGCATTGAGTATTGGCCAGCCGAGAAAGTTCCCGACCGGATGCAGGCCGAAAAAGACAGCATCGTGGACGTGTGCTGCAAGGACAACAAGAAGCGCGAGTTCATTGTCGAGATGCAGATGACGTGGACGGACTCGTTCAAGAAGCGCGTGCTACTCAACGCCTCTAAGGCATACGTAGCTCAGTCGAAGAAAGGTGATGACTACGAACTCCTTCAGCCCGTCTATGCCCTAAACTTTGTCAACGAGAATTTCATGGACGACGTTGATGACTATTATCACTACTTCCACCTCGTCCACGACAAGTACACCAACCAAGTGATTGACGGTCTGCACCTCATATTTGTGGAACTGAAGAAATTCAAGCCACAGACTTTCAGCGAAAAGAAGATGCAGGTGCTATGGCTCCGTTTCCTCACCGAAATCAACGACGAAACACGCGAAGTCCCTGCTGAGTTGCTGGAGAACGCCGAGGTGAGCGAGGCACTCGAAATCGTGGAGCGTGCCGCCTTCGACGATGGCGAAATGCGGGCTTACGATAAGTTCTGGGACAACGTAAGTATCCAAAAAACGTTAGACAATGCCCGAAAGCGTGAGATTGAAGCAGCTAAGCGAGAGATTGAAGCAGCTAAGCGAGAGATTGAAGCGGCAAATGCAGCTAAGCGGGAAGCAGAGAAGGCCGTTGCTGAAGCAAAAGCAGAAACGGAAGAAGCAAAAAAGAAAATGCTTGATACAGCCCGCAAACTGAAGGCCATGAACGTGATGACCATCGAACAGATTGCTGAGGCTACCGGCCTGACCGCAGAGGAAATCGAGGCACTATAATATATAATGTAGAACGAAACCGCAAATGAGTGGAAAGGCTACGGGTAGGCGAGCTTGCTCGGGAATGAGACCGACAGGCATGGAAACGGCTCTTTCCGCTCATTATCATTTTCCCCTCCGTAGCCTCTGCCATTGCCAATAAGTATTGGATGCCTATGCAGAGCCAACTTTACAAGCAATACGGCTTCGGTGGCTCGCTCGGTTACAACCTCACCGATGCTGTTCATCGTGTATTTCGTACCTGTGTTTAGGTCACCGCCCAACTTTTATAAAAACGGAACCATATATACTGGCACCATCAGTGTTTCCTCTTCCTTTCGTATATCCTTGGTATATACCAGATAGCGCCACACCACTTCAGACGAATACTTCTTGCAGAACTCATCGAGCGACACATGAGACTTATAGCCGGACGACTTGACCTCTATCGGACACAGCTTGTTGCTTCGCGACAGCAGGAAGTCAATCTCATAATTGTGCTTGCCGCTGGGGGTTGGCCAAGTATGATAGAACAGCTCGTTACCATTGGCCTTCAGTATTTGTGCCACCACATTCTCATATACATACCCCAGGTCGGCACTCAGTTTGTCTGACAGCAGTTTCTGGTAGATGATGTTCTCAGTCACATCCTTGTCCCAAAACGCCAGCGTGATAAACAGGCCCGTGTCGCCCACAAACATCTTATACTGATTCCTGTCCTTGTGCAGAGCCATACCCACCGACGGGTTATTGGCATGATAGGCAAAGTTTACGCAGAGGCTATCCTCCATATCCTCCAGCAGTTCGTCCATGTCCGTGGTCTCAGCACTCCGTCCCAGCACACTCGTCACCTGATAGCGCGATGCTTTCTTCGACAGTTCAGATGGGATGGCCTTGAACAGGCGCGATGCCTTGCCCGTAGGGTCTATCTTGCGGAAGTCATCAGTATAGAGGTCGATAATCTCGCGCTTCGTCTGGTCAACCTCGCTCAGATTGTTGGTGTCCAGATATGTATTCACTGCCTGCGGCATGCCGCCCACCAGCATATACAGCCGGAAGTCGCGCAGCAGTTTTCGTGCCACCTGGTCGCCCACAGAGCGCCGCCCATCGAAGGCCTCTTTCAGCAGCGGCACCGTCACCTCGTCGCCCAACGCCCAGCGGAACTCCTCGTAGTCCATCGGATACATCGTCAGCCGCGTCTCTTCGCTGGGAATAGTGATGCCCTGCGTATTCTTCTTTATCGACAAGAGAGAGCCCGTCTCGATAAAATCATAGCGGTGGTCCTTCACCATATACTTGATAGCCTGGCGCACCAGTGGAGCCTTTTGTATCTCGTCGAAGATAATTACCGACTTGCGCTCCACCAATCTCACCCGATAGATGAACTGCAACTGAAAGAAGAAGTTATTCAGGTCGGCAATATTCTTCACAGCCTCCCACACGCCTTCTGGCGCATTGGCAAAGTCCACCACGATATACGAGTCATATTCGCGTTTAGCAAACTCCTCGGCAAGTGTAGATTTGCCCACACGTCGTGCACCTTTCATCAGCAGCGCCGTCTTGCCGTCTTTGGTCTGTTTCCAATTCAGCATCCGCTCATAGAGCTTCCTCTTGAATATACGATAATCTGCGTCCATTCCTCAAAATGTTTTCTGATTTCGACGGCAAAATTACATAAAGACGGGCAAATCTCAAAATGTTTTAGCAGAAAACATGGGCAAATCTCAAATTCCTGCATTTGTACACTGTTCACGCATTAGCGCTATCTCGGTTGGCGTGATGCCACGCGCTATGAGGAACTGCTCGTCGCTGCTGCTGACGGGCATACCTCCTACAGAGAGCGCCTGCACGGCCTCGTCAGTCCGCCCACACAGCCAGAGGCAGTAGGCACGGTTCTGCAGGTCCTCGACACTGCTGCCATCGGCCGAAGCGACCCTCTCCCGATCCCTCCCTGTGAGGGAGGGGAGTACCAGCCTGTCATAATGGCGCAACGCCTCGTCGTACCGGCCTGCGGCCATGAGCGTCCAAGCCAGCACGCGCTCCACATCAGGATTGTCGGGCTGCTCGTAGCTGATACGGAAGAGCGTCTGCAATGCCTCGTCGTACTGTTCCTGACTAGCCTGACAGGCGGCCGCACTGAGCTGGTAGGCTGTGTGCTGAGGACGCATGACGGCCAGTGTGCTGTAGAGCCGGCCGGCCTCGGCATACTGCTCACGCTCGAACAGCAGGCGGGCCTTGCCTGCAATGGCCCTGACGCTGTCTGGGTCGAGCCTCATGGCCTGACCGTAGTGGTACTCGGCATCGTGGCTGAACAGGTCTGGGTAGCGCAGTGCCGCGTGGGCGCAGAGAAGATGGCAGGCCGCCGTGGCTGTCTGAGCCTCACGAGCCGACAACAGGCGTGCCGCGTCGGCTGTGCGACGATGCTTTATCAGGAACGAAGCCACCTGGCAGACATGCTGCTCATCGACCACCGAGGCCGTGACACTGCGGGCGAAGAAGAGATAAGACGTGTCGGCAAAAGGCGAGGCAAAGTCGGCCCTTGCCGGATGTATGCGATAGAAGCGGTACAGGTTCTGCAGATACGACCTGCGCAGGAAGGCTGGCGACGAGTGAGGCACATCGTCCCACTGGGCATCCATCATGGCCACCTCGCCCTTCTGCATCAGCTCCACCACGTTCTGAGGCAGGTGCTGCTGCACCTGGTTGAAGAGCAGCACGATGGAGTAACAGTCGCTGTCGCAGAAGCCTCCCGTCGATATCATTCGCTCCAGCAGGCGCTGCATGTTCGACTGCTGCCACGCCTGCTGTATGCCGGGGTGCTGCAGATAGAACGGCACAAACCAGTTGCTCACGGCCGAGAAGAAAGGCTGGCGCTTGGTCTGGGCAAAGCCACCGAAGTAGATGTCGCTGCCCTGCTTCACCATGTCGGCCATGCGCTTCATGGTCTTCTCCATAGCTTCAATGCGCTGTTCGGCCTGTTCGGGGTGCAACATTTCCTCCACAGGGTCGTCTTCCATCTCCTCTATACCTTTTGGCGTGATACGCACGCGGCTGTTGCGTATTATGTCGGGCAACATCTCGTCGTGCATGGTGCGGGCGTCGTCTTCTGTCTCGAGGCTGAACACCATCTGCATCTGCAGCTCGGTCAGCTCCTGCACGAAGTCGGGACGTTCGCGCGCCACCTGCTGCATCAGCTCCGCCATCTCAGGGTATAGCCTGCACATGCTGTCGTCGGTGCCGAGGGCCAGTCCCACCAGTGCACGCTGCCTGACGGCTTCTGACGGCGAACATACATAGGCATGGGCCAGCACCTGCAACTTGCCCATGTCGAACACGTTCAGCAGCGCCAGCGTCACGGCCGAGACCATCAGCTGCTGGTCCTGCGGCTCTATGGTTGGCGCTACGAGCAGCTCCTTGACATCGTCGGCGAAGCGGCCCATAGGCCCGAGTGTGGCGAAATAGTTGAACACATCGTCCATCAGCACCCCATGGGCCTGATACAGCCGCTGTTCCTTGGCCTGCCTGACATGCGGCTGCTCTAACTGCAACATGTCGCGTTCGGCCACAAACGTCTCCAAGCTGCTGCGCAGCGAGTCGTAGCTCCAGTCGTTGCGGTGGCCGAGGGCCTCGCTGTGCATGCGCGCCAGGCATGACGACGAGTCACGCATGGAGTCGGTCTGCAGCTGTGCAGCCGCCTGGCAGCAGCGCCGCGTCAGCTCGCTGTAGAGCTGCTCGCGCCTACTGTCGGGCAGCCCGCGCCGCCATGTGCTGACCATCATGTCGTATGCCTGACTGACACTGGCAAACTCATCGTTTACCGCAGCCGACACCTTGCCTTGATGCAGCAGCAGGTAGTTTTGCATGGCACCGAGCGCGGCCTTCAGATGCAGCCGCCGACACTCGTCCACTATCGTCTCTATATGTTCCATTAGACAATTAGACTATTAGACATTTAGACAAACAGACAATTAGACTATTAGACTATTAGACATATTGACATATTGACAATATGAAATTCTTCACTCTTCATTCTGCATTATTTATTATTCTTTAGGCAAAGCCGACAGCTGCTCGGGCGCCACGTTGCAGTACTGGCTAATCAGACTGCTGTAATGTCTCAGCCCACGCTTCGCTATCGAATCGACACCTCGGTTATACAGCGCTGTCATAACCTCCACCTGCCTTCTGCGGGTGCTGTCGCGCATTATGCTGTCGCTCACTACCAGCACCCCAGGCTCCAGCCTGCCCTTTGAGTCGAGTAGTACGCGGCAGCCCGCCTTGCGTGCCACCGAGGCCAGTGGCTCGGGCAACCACGCCACATCGACCATGCCTGTGGTCAGCATGTCGTAGCGCACGTTGATGTTATTCACCTGTATGCGGTAAAGCTTCATGGTGTCAATGTGGGCACTGTCAGCGGCCCAGCGCGTCAGCATGTCGGTGGACGAATGCCGCGTCATGGCCACCAGTTTGTCGTCTATCTGCTTCAGCTCCTTCACCCGCGAGCGCCCCGCGGTCAGCAGCTGCCACGTCAGCGGCGTTTTGGCCACGCGTCTGAGCTTCTTGTGCAGCACCCGCTCCATGCGCCAGGCGCGAACCGAGTCGGTGAACATGCCCTCTACCCTACCCCTCAGCATGGCCGTGTCTTGGTCCATGTGAGCCTGAAAAGGCACCAGCCGCAGGTCCAGCCCCATACTGTCGGCCAGTCCGTACATCTGCGCCACATAGAGCGGCAGGCAGTCGAGCGTTGGCATGGTGGCTATCTTCAGAGCTGCAGAATCGGCCGCCAAAGCCTCGCGACGTATCTGTTCCTCGCTCTTGCCGCCGCAGGCTGAAAGAAGGAATATAAGAAAGGGGAAAGTGAAGAGTGAAAAGTGAAAAATATGCTGCCGCTCTACAATCCGTATATTATGCATTATGAACTAAAAAAATATAAGAACTATATAAGAACTATATAAAAACCATGAACTTACTCTTCGACATGCGACAGCGAGTGGGCGAAAGCCGCCATCAGGTTGGTCACACTCTCCTTGGGGTAATACTTGAAGTAGCGGGCTGAATGGTTCAGTCGCCACAACATGGCCCCATTGTTGCTGCTATGTACGAAGATGCCCTTGCCCTGCGTGAAAAACCACTCGGTGTCGCTGTCGCCAGGCCGCGTGAAGAGTTCTGCCTCTAAGCGCGACGTATCCACCACGGGGTCGTCGTTCACGAAGGGCAACTCGTCAAGGGTGAAGTCCAGCAGCAACATCATCAGCCGTGCCGTGACCTGCGCCAGACGCTGCACCGACAGCAACGCTATCCAGTCCTGCAGCTTCACGAAATCGACGTTTTGTCCGTTGCCGCGCAGGTATATACCCAGGTCAACCAGCTGGCTCACAGACAGGCCGTCGTTCAGTATGTCGCGCGCTATGTGCAGCAGGCACTGCAGTATGGCCAGTGTTGGCGTCAGTGTCTCCATCTTCTGCCCGTTGACACTGAACAGCTGTGGCGGCTGTTCTCTCAGCTCACGTTCCACCATGCGTGTCAGATGGCGGTGCAGCAGCGGGTTGGTCAGTCGCTCCACAGAGCGGTGGTGTGCCACCCTCACGTCCTGCCACAGATAGGTCAGCGTGCCCTTCACGCTGTCGTCCAGACAAGTGCCGTTGGCGTATGCCCAGCGGTCGGCCCGTTTGGCCTGCGTCTCGAATGGGAAGTAGAGGTCAAGCCTGTTTGTGAACCTATGGTCTGGACGCGGATAGAAACGGGCCAGCGACTGCCCGCCCATCACTATCGGGCGCCACTGCTCGTGTGTGAAGGTGCCTACCAGTTCGGTCAGGCGCAAGCTGGCCTTGAGATAAGCCTGCTCGGTATCGTGAGCCACACCGTCCCACTGAGCCCACTGCTCAGCCGGCATCTGCATATAGAACTGCCGCCGACAGGCCTCCATGCCATCGCGTACCAGGGCACCCACCCTGTGCATCATAGCACGCTCGTACAACACGTGCCACTTCCATGCCGACATGGGCTCTACGTCCTCTGTCTGGCCGAAAGCTCCCGCACGCAGCAGGCGGAACAGGTTACGCGATACGATATCCATTTTCATAATTACGAATATCGTTTTGGGTATCTCAGCAAAATTGCCATCAGGGCACATAGTCCGATGGCCAACGGATAGTACAGATATGGCAGTATGGCCATTGGCGACAGTGCAGCCAGCCCTGCGGCCATCAGCACCTGCGCTCCGTATGGCAGCATACCCTGCGTGAAGCAGGAGAAGGTGTCGAGCAGCGACGCACACTTGCGGTTGTCCACGCCGAAGCGGTCGCCTATCTGCCGTGCTATGCCGCCCACGGTGATAATGGCCACCGTATTGTTGGCAGTGCAGATGTTGACAATGCTCACCAGGGCCGCAATGCTCAGCTCTGCACCGCGCTTTCCGCTGACACGGCGCGTCAGCAGCCTGATGATAGTGTCTATGCCGCCCATCTCCTTTATCAGCTGCAGCAGTCCGCCAGCCATCAGGGTGATGATGATCAGCTCGCCCATGCCGGTTATGCCGTTGCCAATAGCCACAAGCCAGTCGAAGAAGCCTATGGTACCCGTGGCCAGCCCCACTATGCCTGTCAGCATGAGCCCCAGTGCGAGTACCGCCATGACGTTCATGCCCATCAGCGCCGTTACCAGCACAACTATATACGGCAACACCTTCAGCGGTTCTACAGCAGCTATGGTCTGCGGAGCCGACATGCCCTCGCCTTTGTAGATATACAGCAGCAGTATGAACAGCGCGGCGGGCGCCACAATAAATATATTGACACGGAACTTGTCGGCCAGACGGCAGCCCTGCGACTGAGTGGCCACGATGGTGGTGTCAGAAATGAACGACAGGTTGTCGCCAAAGAACGAGCCACCCACCACCACGCCGGTCAGCATGGCCACCGACGCACCTGTCTCGTCGGCCACACCGGCGGCTATAGGCGTCAGGGCCACGATGGTGCCTACGCTGGTTCCCACGGAAAGTGAAATGAAACAGGCTGCCAGGAAAATCCCAGCCAGCAGAAACCGAGAAGGCAGCACTGACACGGTGAGGTTCACCGTAGCATCGATGCTGCCTATGGCTTTGGCTGAAGCGGCAAAGGCTCCTGCCAGCACAAAAATCCACACCATCAGCAGCATGTCGGCCGTTGCAGCCCCGCCGCTATAGATGTTTATACGCTCAACAAGTGGTCTGGGACCGCTGATGGCTATCGCATACAATGACGCGACAAGGAAAGCCACCGTGATGGGCACCCGATAGAAGTCGCCCGCCACGAAGCTTGCCACAACATAGAACGTGGCAAAGACTATCAGTGGGCTCAGTCCCTTCATCGCTCACGCTACAGGGTCACACCGTTTTTGAAGATGGCTATCTCGCGATAGTCGTTCTCCTCGTTGCGGGCGGGTGCGCCGCTGGCCACGGCCAGCACCTTGTCGATGAACTCGGGCACCAGCTCCTTCATCGTGCGCCCTTCGACGAGCTGTCCGGCCGAGAAATCGACCCAGCCCGGCTTGCGGCTGGCCAGTGTGGGGTTGGTGGCTATCTTCATCGTTGGGACGAAGGTGCCGAAAGGTGTGCCGCGTCCGGTGGTGAACAGCACCAGATGGCAGCCGCAGGCGGCCAGTGCGGTCGAAGCCACCAGGTCGTTGCCCGGTGCCGACAGCAGGTTGAGTCCCTTGTGCTGCAGGCGCTCGCCATACTCCATCACTCCGCTCACCGGTGCCCGGCCGCACTTCTGCGTGCAGCCCAGCGCCTTGTCTTCCAGGGTAGAGATACCGCCGGCCTTGTTGCCCGGCGAAGGGTTCTCGCCCACGGGCTCGCCGTGAGAGAGGAAGTATTCCTTGAAATTATTTATCAGGCTCACCGTCTGGCGGAACAGCTCCGGTGTCTCGCAGCGGTTCATCAGTATGGTCTCGGCTCCGAACATCTCCGGCACCTCGGTCAGCACGCTGGTGCCTCCCTGTGCCACGAGCCAGTCGGAGAACTCGCCCACGAGCGGGTTAGCCGTT
>FLNV01001692.1_pt1 | contig 11400 bp, 6 predicted proteins | sample 1140351 | NCBI WGS metagenome assembly FLNV01 (sample SAMEA3878207, study PRJEB12797) | bioreactor metagenome | biome: Moose rumen | place: Sweden | collected 2011-10 | reverse complement strand
GCCAATGCCGACGGCAAGACGGTCTATCTGCAAAAAGACGGCCAAGTGCTTGATTCGGCTGTGATTGCCAACTGGGACGCCGCTTTCGAGACGCCCGTTTGCGCCGACAACGAGATGTATGGACTCATGCTGAAAGGCTGGCGTCGTCCGTTCAGTTTCTTCACCGACAATACCGAAGTGACCCTCGAAGGCGACGCACAAAACCCCAGCGCCATCGTCGTGAAAGGCTCAGAGACGCAGGCCCGACTTGATGCCTTCACCCAAGGTTACAACGAACTTGAGGAAAAACTTGAAGCCGACAGTACGATGAGCGACGAAGATGCCGAGGAAGTCCTGAAGATGCATTGCTTCGACTATGTGTGGGACAACCCCACCGACCCTGTGGCGCATTATGTGCTCTATCGCTACAAGTGGGCTTTCGGCCCATGCGAGATGCGCACGATGATCGACAACATCCACCATGCCGACAGCGCTTTGACCAACAGCAACCTGAAATTGGCAGAGGAATATGTAGAGAAAATCGAGCGTGTGCAGGCGGGTCAGCCGATGATCGACTTCACCCAAAACGACCCCGACGGCCATCCCGTGACGCTCAGCGAAGTCGCCGAAGGCAAGCTGTTGCTCGTCGACTTCTGGGCTTCGTGGTGCCCCGACTGCCGCAAGGAAAACCCCAATGTGGTGGCGGCCTACCAAAGGTTCCACGACCAAGGCTTTGACGTGCTCGGCGTTTCGTTCGACACCGACCGCGACGCTTGGCTTGCCGCCATCGAGAAGGACGGCCTGACCTGGACGCACGTCAGCGACCTGCAAGGCTGGGGCAATGCCGCCGGAGCCTTATACACCATCGCCTTCATCCCGCAAAACGCCTTGATTAAGGACGGGATGATAGTGGCCCGCAACCTCGTCGGCGAGGCGCTGATGGAGGAAGTGGAAAGACAATTAGAGAATTAAACGAGCATTCCGTTTTCTTGGGAAGCGAGTGAAGCCCTTGGCGTCACTCGCTTTTTTGTTTTGCCCAAGCCACAAACGGCGGGTTAGGGTAATCCGCTTTGCTGTATTCCAACGGCTTCCCGTCGCTGATGCGAAGCACCCGTCCGCCGGCGGCGCGGAGGATGGCATCGGCGGCGGCGGTGTCCCATTCCTTGGTCTTGCTGTAACAGACATAGACGTCGGCTGTGCCTTCGGACAATCGGGCGAACTTGAGGCTGCTGCCTTGCGTGTCGATGACGAGGTCGGGGTGGGCGGGGCGCAACACCTTATTAATATATTCATCCACATCGGGCGTACGGTGCGAGCGGCTGACCAGAACCGTAAACGGATGGTTTTGTTTAATGCTGAATGCGGAATTATGAATGCTGAATGTTGCATTCCGCATTCCACATTCCGCATTCCACATTTTGTCCATTACTGGTGCATAAATGACGCCCAAGACGGGTTGCGCATTGTCGATCAGCGCGATGTTGACCGTAAACTCGCCGTTGCGTTTCACGAACTCTGCCGTGCCGTCGAGCGGGTCGACGAGCCAATAACGCTTGAACTGCGAGCGGTCGGGCGGCAGGTCCTCCTCGCTGACGAAGGGCAACCCCGTAGGTTTCAAGATTTCTTTGATGATGTTGCTGGCACGCAAATCAGCCTGCGTGACGGGCGAGTCGTCGTCCTTGGTATAGACCTCAAAGGGCTGCGCATACACCTCCATGATGGCCTTGCCTGCCTGTTTTGCGGCACGGACCGCCAATTCCAACAAAGGCTCAAGCTTATTCATTTTCCTTCACGATGGCTTCCGAGATGTTGATGATGAAGTCGCCCATCTTCTCCAACTCGGCCACGATGTCGATGTAATAGACACCGGTCTGGTAGTTGTAGTTGGGGTCTTCCATGTTGGTGACGTGTTCGTCGCGGAGGTAGTTGCGGCACTCGTTCACCTTGTATTCGGCATCGTTGGCGGCAGCGATTTCGCGGACTTCCTGATAGGGTTTCTTCAGGTTGTCGAGCATGGCCTGGAACGCCCCGTCGATGCAGTCCATCATGCGGTTGAGGCGGCTTATCATCTGGTCGTCGAACTCTTTCTTGTGTGCGTCGCGGCGTTTGAGGATGCGTCCGATGGCTTCGCCGCTGTCGCCGATGCTCTCCATCTCGCCGATGATGCGGTAGATGCCCTTGATGCGCAAGGCCGACGCACTGCTGATCTCGCCCTTCGACACGTCGTTGAGGTAGGCCGCCGTCTCATACTCGATACGGTCGGTGATTTCTTCGTATTTCACCAACTTGTCGATAAACTCGTTGGCTTTCTCGGGGTCGCGCTCGTTGATGGCTTGGCGCACATACTTGAACGAATTGTAGCACACCTCGCCGAAATGCACCAATTCGTGGTCGACCTCGTTGAGTGAAAGCTCGGCCGTCGAGAGCGGACCGCCGGAGATGTATTTCAGGCGGAACGACTCTTCCTCGCCCTTGTCGGGGAAAATCATGCAGCAGAGCTTGGTAATCAGCGGGATGAACCACACGAGGAGCAGCGTGTTGACCACGTTAAACAAGGTGTGCATGGTGCAGACGCTGTAGAGCAACGAAGTGCGGATGGCTTCGGCGTTGGCCGTGTCGGTGAGGTCGGCCACGTTGGGGTCGGGCAGGCCGAAGAACGACACGATGCCGCCGATGGCCTTGAGCCAGAAGGGGAAGATGCACAGCACCCACAGCACGCCGAAGGTGTTGATGATGGTGTGCGAGATGGCCGTGCGCTTGGCGGCGGTGTTGCCCACCGAAGCCGCGATGTTGGCCGCGATGGTCGTCCCGATGTTCTCGCCGAGAATCATGGCCGCAGCCAAACGGAAAGGTATCACGCCCGTGGTGACCAAGATCATGATGATGGCCATGGTGGCCGCCGACGACTGGAAACACACCGTCAGCACGATGCCGAACAGCAGGAAGATGGCCACCGACCATCCGCCCATGTTGGTGAGCGACTCAAGGAAGCCCAATTTTTCGGGGGTGATGAGCACCTGCGCCGTGGCCCTCAGTTGGGCGAAGCCGATGAAGAACAGCGCGAAGCCGATGATGATCTCGCCGATGTTCTTGCGGTCGGGGTGCTTCTTCGACTGCATCAGGAAGAAGCCGAGCAAGAACAGGGGATAGGCGAAGTCGGCCATGTTGAACGAGAAGCCGAACACGGCCATGATCCACGAGGTGATGGTGGTGCCGATGTGCGCCCCCATGATGACACCGATGGCCTGGCCGAGGACGAGCAAGCCCGCGTTGACGAAGCTCACCACCATGATGGTCGTCGCCGTCGACGACTGGATGACCGCCGTCACGCCGATGCCTGTCAGGATTTGCTTGAAGACGTTCGACGTCATGGAGGCAAGGAAGTTGCGCAAGCCGTCGCCAGCCACTTTTTGGAGTCCGCCGCTGAGGAGACTGAGGCCGAAAAGGAAAAGGGTTACCGCACCTAATAAGGTAAGAATCAGCAGTATAGTATTCATTTCGATGGTTTGATGAATTTGACGATACTTTGGTTTCGAAAAGTGGCACGAAAATAGGAAAAAACAGCGTTGTAAATCAACAAAATAAAACGAAAAGGAGAAAAAATTTTCTAAAATGTTCGTTTTGTGCGCTTTTATTGTGCTACTTTTGCAGCCGAAAAGAATTGAGACTATGGCAAAGAATTTAGTTATCGTGGAGTCACCGGCCAAAGCCAAGACCATCGAAGGTTTCTTGGGCAAAGACTATACGGTGAAGTCGAGTTACGGACATGTGCGCGACTTGAACAAGAACACCTTGAGCGTCGATATCGATAATGGTTTTGAACCCGAATACGAGATCCCTGACGACAAGAAAACTCTTGTGGCCGAGTTGCGAAAATTGTCGAAATCCGCCGACACGGTGTGGTTGGCATCCGATGAGGATCGCGAGGGAGAGTCCATCTCGTGGCATCTCTTCGAGGTGCTCGACCTGAAGAAAAAAGACACCAAGCGCATCGTCTTCCACGAAATCACCAAGACAGCCATCTTGAATGCCATTGAGAACCCGCGCGACATCAACATGGGTCTTGTCAACGCGCAGCAGGCTCGCCGTGTACTCGATCGCTTGGTGGGTTACGAGTTGTCGCCGCTGCTTTGGAAGAAAGTGAAACCCGCACTTTCGGCCGGTCGTGTGCAGTCGGTGGCCGTGCGCCTCATCGTCGAGCGCGAGGAGGAGATCAAGAACTTCACGCAGACGAGTGCCTACCGTGTGACGGCGCAGTTCACCTTCGCGAAAGACGGACAGGAACACAACCTCGCCGCCGAGCTGCCGCATCGTTTTGAAAGTGAGCAGGAGACGAAGAAGTTCCTAGAGTCGTGCATGAACGCCGCCTACAAGGTTGACAACATCGAGAAGAAGCCCGCCGTGCGTTATCCCGCGCCGCCGTTCACCACCTCGACGCTGCAACAGGAAGCCGCCCGCAAACTCGGCTTCTCGGTCGCCAACACGATGCGTGTCGCCCAACAGCTCTACGAATCAGGTAAGATCACCTATATGCGTACTGACTCGGTCAATCTCAGCACCCTTGCCCTCGGCATGGCCAAGAAGGAAATCGAGAAAAACTATGGTGCCGAATACGTCAAGACGCGCCAATACCACACCAAGAGCAAGGGCGCGCAAGAGGCCCACGAAGCCATCCGCCCGACCTATCTCGACCAGCACACCATCAAAGGCACTGCCGACGAGCGTCGCCTCTATGAACTCATCTGGAAGCGCACCATCGCATCGCAAATGGCTGACGCACAGATGGAACGCACCAACGTCAACATCGGTGTGTCGACCAACGACAAGCAGTTTGTGGCCACGGGCGAAGCCATCCTCTTCGATGGCTTCCTGAAAGTGTATCGCGAGAGCTACGACGACGCCACGGAAGAAGACGCCGCCATCCTGCCACCTATCGAGGTGGGCACCCCGCTCGACATGGACAAGATGGAAGCCCAGCAACGCTATACCCGTCCGCCGTTCCGTTACAACGAAGCCAGCCTCGTCAAGAAGATGGAAGAACTGGGCATCGGACGTCCTTCGACCTATGCACCGACCATCTCCACCATCCAAAAACGCGAATATGTCACCAAAGGCGACGTGAAAGGAACTTCGCAGGAATTCCAAATCATTACGCTGAAAAACAATAAGATAACGGAAAAGAAAGGCAAAGAGACCATAGGAACCGAGAAGGGCAAACTCATGCCTACTGACATTGGCGTGTTGGTCAACAAGTTCCTGCTGCAATACTTTGAGAGCATCATCGACTACAACTTCACCGCCAACGTGGAAAAGGAGTTCGACAAAATCGAGGAAGGCCAGCGTGAGTGGAATGCCATGATTTGTGACTTCTACAAGAACTTCCATAGCCAAATCATCTCCACCACCGAAAATTCGGGCAAGTTCAGCGGCGAGAAACTGCTTGGCATCGACCCCGCCACGGGCAAGAAGGTGTATGTGAAAGTGGGGCGTTTCGGTCCCGTGGCGCAAATCGGCGACACCGAATCGGAGGAGAAGCCCCGTTTCGCAGGCTTAAAAAAGGACATGAGCATCGAAAGCGTCACCTTGGAGGAGGTGCTGAAGCTGTTCGACTTCCCGCGCACCCTCGGCGAATACGAAGGCAAGGAAATCACCGTGGCCGTGGGCCGTTTCGGGCCGTATGTGAAGCACGACAGCAAGTTCTACAGCCTCGCCAAGACCGACAACCCCGCCTTGGTGGAATACGACCGCGCCGTCGAGATCATCAACGAGAAGCGGCAGAAAGACTTGGACAACATCATCCGCACCTTCGACGAAGACCCCGACCTGCGCGTGCTGAACGGCCGCTTCGGGCCTTACATCACCTACAAAAAGACAACTACAAAATCCCGAAAGGCACCGAGCCCACCACCTTGACCTATGAACAATGCATAGCCATCGTGGAAGACCCCAAGAACGCGCCCAAGAAACGTGTAGCGAGGAAGAAATAAATGCTTATATTTGCAATCTTTAAATCTTGAATTTTAAATTTTAAATCAAAGAAAAGAATAGAAATGGAAAAGAAAGACTTACTGAAAGACGTTGTCGAACATATCGACATCAAGAAGTACGACTCGACCGAACTCATCAACGCCATGCGCAAGATGTCGTTCACCTCGCGCGACACCGCCCGCGCCGCCGACATCCTCTGCCAGATGATCGCGGAGAAAGACTGCACCAACATCCTCACCATCGCCGGCTCCACCTCGGCTGCCGGTTGCATGCAGGTGTATGTCGACATGGTTCGCAACAAGATGGTTGACGCCGTCGTCAGCACGGGTGCCAGCATCATCGACATGGACCTCTTCGAAGCCTTAGGCTACAAGCACTACATCGGCACGAAGGAGAACGTCATCCCCGACACGAAGCTGCGTGAGCTTTACATCGACCGCATTTACGACACCTTCATCGACGAGGAAGAGCTGCAGGCCTGCGACCAAGCCACCTGCGACGTGGCCGACACCCTGGAGTGCCGTCCCTACAGCAGTCGCGAGTTCCTCTACGAAGTGGGCAAATGGTTAGCCAACGGCCATGGCGTGAAGAAGGAGAGCCTCATCCAGACCTGCTACGAATGCGGCGTGCCGATCTTCTGTCCCGCCTTCAGCGACAGCAGCGCGGGCTTCGGCATCGGCAAGCACCAGTGGCTCCGCAAGAAAGCCGGCAAGCCCTACGTCAGCATCGACAGTGTGGCCGACTTCCTTGAACTCACCGAAATCAAGATGAACAGCCCACAATCGGGCCTCTTCATGGTCGGCGGCGGCACGCCCAAGAACTTCGCACAAGACACCGTGGTGTGCGCCGAAATCCTCGGCGTTGAGGTGCCCATGCACAAATATGCCATCCAAATCACCGTGGCCGACGTGCGCGACGGTGCCTGCTCGTCGTCGACGCTGCTCGAAGCCGGCTCGTGGGGCAAGGTGAGCGAGGAGCTGCAACAGATGGTCTATGCCGAAGGCACCACCGTCATCCCCGCCATCGTCAGCTACGCCTACCACAACGCACCGTGGCGCGAGCGCGAGTACAAGAACTGGCAGAAACTTTATAAATAATGCTCAAATGACGCGCTTGTCGTCATTGCGAACGCAGTGAAGCAATCCAGGGCAATAGGTTTGTTCTCTGGATTGCTTCGTTCCTCGCAATGACGCAAAGCGACAAAAAACACCATGGACATCACCCTGTTTCTCGACCCTGTTCCCGAAAAGTGTTTCAGCGAGGCGTTCCGTCCCGGCAAGAAAGCCTTGGGCGAGACCATCGCCATCTATCGGAAGGAAGACGACTTCCCCGACCTCGAAGACGCCCGATTGGCCATTGTAGGTGTCAAGGAAGAACGCGCCGCCATCGATAACAAAGGCTGTGCCGACGGCGTGGATTACATCCGCAAGGCGCTCTACCAACTTTTCGACCATTGGCCCCAACTCCGCATCGTCGACTTGGGCAACGTGAAAATCGGGAAGGAAGTCAACGACACCTATTTTGCCTTCAACCAAGTGCTTACGGAACTGTTGAAGAACAAAATCGTGCCTATCGTCATCGGGGCGGGACAGGACTTGACCTACACGATGTACCAAGTGTATGAGCCGACGGGCAAGCTTATCAACATCGCCGCCGTCGACCCCATGTTCGACATCGGCAACGACCAGGAAGCCCTCAACTCACATTCCTACCTCAGCCACATCATTCTGCACCAACCCAATTTCCTGTTCAACTTCACCAACATTGGCTACCAGTCGTATTATGTTGACACAGAGAATATTGACCTGATGAAACAGCTGCTTTTCGACGCCTACCGCTTGGGCAACGTCAAGCAAAACATTGAGATTACAGAGCCGCTCATCCGCAACGCCAACCTCCTGAGCTTCGACATCGCGGCCATCCGAGCCGCCGACGCGCCTGGGGTGAAGAACGCCTCGCCCAACGGCTTCAACGGCGAAGAGGCCTGCCGCATGACACGCTATGCCGGACTGAGCTACAAGCTCTCGTCCATCGGCTTCTTCGAATACAACCCGCACTACGACATCAACTCGCGCACGGCCAACCTCATCGCCGAGATGATTTGGTATTTCATCGAAGGCTTCGCGAACCGCCAAGACGACACCCCGACCCTTGAAAGCACCGACTTCCGCCGCTACAACGTGCAAATCGGCGAGGGCGAGGAGAACGTGGTCTTCCTTTGCCACAAGATCACGGGCAAGTGGTGGATGGACATGTCGTTCATGCAAGGCGACGACGGCAAGGTGGAGCGTCACCACTTCATCCCTTGCTCGAAGGAAGACTACGACCAAGCCATGCGCAACGAGCTTCCCGATAAGTGGTGGCAGTTCTACCAGAAGCTGATGTGATTTTTGCAAGATTTCTTGCCACGGGCAATCCCAAAGTTGTATCTTTGCGGCCAAATAGTTTTACAGCAATGAAAAAATCATTATCCATTTTCACTCTTTTGCTCCTGATGGCCGCCACGATGCAGGCCCAGGATGCTTCGACTACGCTTAGCAACCAGAAACCCGACTGGATGAGGTGGCACTACCTCTCCGAAGAGGAAATGCACGACACCTCGCGAGGCCTCAACTTCGTCGAGACCGACCCGCCGGCGGGCGAGCCGCGCTTCGTGGCCGAGTTTGAACCCATGCAAGGCGTGATGATCCGCTATCCCCTCGGCATCCCGACGAGCCTCGTGGCCCAACTGTCGAACAACTGCCATGTGTATTGCATCGTCAGCACCTCGCAGCAAAACCAAGCCCAAAACAGCTTCCAAAACGCGGGCGTCAACATGGCCAACCTCACCTTCGTGAACGCCCCCACCGACTCCTACTGGGTGCGCGACTACGGCCCGTGGTACATCTTCGAGGACCGCCAGCCCGCCATCGTCGACAACATCTACAACCGTCCGCGCCCCAACGACGACGAGATACCGGGCGTGTTCGCCAACTACTGGGGCATCCCGATGTACGGCATGAACCTACAGCACACCGGCGGCAACATGATGGAAGACGGCAGAGGCCACGGCGTCAGCGACGACCTCGTGCTGCAAGAGAACAACAACAACGAGACCAACGTGCGCAACAAGATGCGCGACTACCTCGGCATCGACCCCTACCACATCACCATCGACCCGCAAGGCGACTACATCGCCCATGTGGACTGCTGGGGCAAGTACCTCGCGCCCGACAAGATCCTCATTGCGCGTCTGCCGCAAAACAACTCGCACTACGCCGACTATGAATCGGTGGCCGAATATTTTGCCACCACCAACTGCTGCTGGGGCTATCCCTACCATGTGTATCGCGTCGACGAACCCGGTGGCTACACCCTCGCGCCCTATACCAACAGCCTGATTCTCAACAAGACGGTATATGTGCCGTTGGGCAGCAACACGACCTACAACAACAACGCCTTGGCCGTCTATCAGGAGGCCCTGCCGGGCTATGAGATTGTGGGCGTTAACGGTGGCTCGGCCGGTTGGGAAAACACCGACGCCCTGCACTGCCGCACCCGTGGCGTGATGGACTTCGACATGCTCTTCGTCGACCACCGCGACGTGCTTTTCGGCGAACAGGAATGGCAGGAAAGCATCCCCGTGACGAGCAAGTTCATCGCCTACAGCGGTCAGCCCCTGAAGGCCGACTCGCTCCTTGTGTATTACAGCATCAACGGCGGCACCTACCAGACGGCCCACATGACCGCCACAGGCAACCCCGACGAGTATGTCGGCTACATCACCGGCTTTGAGGGCGGCGACGAAATCGACTATTACGTGTTTGGCGCCGACGAATCGGGGCACCGCTACACGCAACCCGTCTTCGCCGACCTCGACCCGCACCACTTCACCGTGGGCCCGCACGAGCCTTCGGGCGACTTGGTGATTACGCCGGACACGCTGTGGTTCAATCAGATGGGAGAAGAAAGGTCTTTCGTCATCAGGAATGAAACCGCCGACGCTGTGACCATCCAAGACATCATTCCCGACCCGGATTCATACCTTGAAGTGCAGGCACCACAAAACTTCCCGTATACACTTCCTGCCGGCGAAGCTGTTGAAGCGACGATTTGGTTGCAAGTGCTTCCTGCCAAGGAGGAGTACAATCCCTTTGACATCCGAATCCTGACTTCCATAGGCGAGAGAAATGTGGTGGCCATGATTTCCAATTCGGCCATTGTTGATTACGGACTCACCATCGTAGGAAACTCAGAGTTTGTGTTTGAGTCATACGGAAGCACGGAAAGAGGAGTGTTGTTGAACCAAAACTACGCCACCCAAACGCCCATCAAAATCATTTCCATCAATGAGGATAACACGGATTATTTAGGAATCGAACCTGAACACGAGCTGCCGTACGATTTAGCCGCTGGAGAGTATTTTTGGATAGACATTTATGCCGATCTTTTAGCGAAAGGCTATGTGGAAACTACGGTTGTCGTGGAATCGAGTGCCGGACAGAAACAATTCCGCATTGCCATCAACGAAGACCTTTTGAGCGTCACCGAGCTCACCGCCGAGGCCAAGCTCTATCCCAACCCGACCACAGGCCAGTTCACCGTGGAAGGCGCGAATGTAACCAAGGTGGAGGTGTATAACCTCGTAGGCCAAAAGGTCTGCGAGCAGCAAGGCAGCAAGGTCGTCAATATCAACGCTGCCGAATGGAACAAAGGCATCTATTTAGTCAACATCATTGAGGAGAACGGTGCCGTGGTGACCAAGAAATTGGTGGTGAGATGAACCTTGTAGAGACACGCCATGGCGCGCCTCTGCCGTCTGGAACCCCAATTGACAAACTTCCGCCGCACGGGGCCATTTCGGCCTTGTGCGGCGGAGTTTTTATAACGCTGATTTTCATTTGCATAGAATAATAACCAGAAATTGGCAAAAAGGCGTTTCTTTCTTGCATATATTGAATTTTTTATTATATTTGCGCCATAAACATAAAAAGAACAAAAAAATGAAACAATTCAAGCGCATTATTGTATTGCTATTAGTCGGTATAGCAATCACGGCGCAATCTCAGAATCCAACCGACACGATAAGTTCCATCAATGGCGATGGACAGATTAGTACAAACATTGATATAAATGGTGATGGGGTGATTAACATATATGATTCTGAATATGGTGCTTTGAAAATCGCAAACAGTTGGGGCACTTCATGGTTTGGTAATAATGGTTTTATTTGGTTGCCCTATAGTTTACTTGATGAGATTATGCCGATTAACTATGATAGAAGAGTCTATGTCTGCGAAGTAGAAGAATGTGATGTGCAACTTGCGTATAAAGCTACTATTGGACATTTAAATAGAGGGCATCTGTCTTTGCAAGTCGGTTATGGATTGGCGACTAATGAAAAAGACTCCTATAATGTCTTTAATTACCAAAGCTTGGATTTTAGCCATTGTA
>FLNV01000039.1_pt1 | contig 11410 bp, 7 predicted proteins | sample 1140351 | NCBI WGS metagenome assembly FLNV01 (sample SAMEA3878207, study PRJEB12797) | bioreactor metagenome | biome: Moose rumen | place: Sweden | collected 2011-10 | reverse complement strand
CTGGTAATTTAAAGGATATATTTTAAAACTAACATACCTTCATCATAAAAATGTAGAAATTTCACTAGACAATAAATTTGAATTGCTTCATGTGATATAAATATCGTATCATCATTGCGCATGCAAACTACGAATTGCTTTTTCTCGTTCTGGTATATCTTGAATTTCATCTATCAATATATGTTTATAATTTTTTACAGTATCATGTAATTTTTCGTATGAGTCAATGTCTCTTCGTCTAATATCCTCCATGTTTACATAAATGATATCTTGATTAGTGATATTATATTTGCCTTTTAATATATCAATAATCTGCAAAAGTATACAACTTTTCCCACATCTCCTTTGTCATGTAATCACTTTTACCAAATCTGTATTAATAAATTTCTCAATTTGATTCAAATACAAATCTCTATTTATAATAGTTTTATTCATAACTAAAACTTAATAAATAAATATCATATGTTTTAGTTATAACTAAAATTATGCAAAAATCAAGTATTTAAAATAATCTATACAAAAAAAACTAAAGACAGACGAATCTTTAGTTCCTTATTATCCAGATTCGGTCTGTATAATGATTTTACTAAATCCTTATGCAGAGAATTGGATGAATTGCAATATGAAATTTTTACTTTTTTAGGATTAATTAATCAAAACAATCATAGTGGAATTTTATTTCTAGATTGTATTCTATTATAACAGACTACAAATTGTTTAAATTCTATTTTAATAGAATATAGATAATTTATAATAATTCCATTAAAGAATTATGTGGAAAATTTTTAATTTTGAATTAACCAATCAGCAATATCTATAATCTTTATTCATTCGTATTGATAAGGTTGAAACCTTGTCCTTGCTATTAAGATTTTTGGATAAGCATCTCTTATTTGTAATAATGGAGACACCTCTCTCTGTAAAGTTTTTTCTTCACTAATATTATCAGATACTTGAATATATATTTTTTCACTATGTTTTAATGCTACAAAATCAATTTCTTTTTGATTTAATATACCAACATATACTTCATATCCTCTTCTTAAAAGTTCTATTGCTACAATACTTTCATAAACTCTTCAAAGATTTATATTTTTAGTTCACAATCTGGCAAATTTAAATCATTGATCTACAAGATAATATTTATTTTGCATAGATAAATATTTTTTTCATTGAATATCATACCTTTTTACTTGATAGAAAAGAAAAGCGTTACAAAGATAACTAATATATGCACTAATTGTTTTATGATCCACAGAAACTCATTTCGATTTAAATTCATTTGTTATTTTTCTAATACTTGTAATATTCGAAATGTTGTCCATTAAAAAATCACAAAGATTATCAAGCAAATCTGTATATTTGATTTTATATTTCGTTTTAATATCTCTTACAATTAAAGCATTATAAACTTCAAGAAGATAATTATCTTTTTGAATTTGAGTTTGATATTGATAAGCTCAAGCCATTCATCATTGACGAACAAATTCATCAAAAGCGCTTTGTTTATCTGTATATTGATAATATGTTAAAAATTCTTTAAAAGAAAAAGGGAATATCTTAATCTCATATGTTCTTCATGTAAAAAGAGTTGCTAAATCACTACTCAATAAAAAAGCATTCGATCAAGTGATATAAATATCATATTTTTTAGAAGCATGGAGACTGTTGATTGTTGTTTCAAAGTTATTACACATTTGAACTTCATCAATTAAAACAAAGTTCTTTTTACTTGGATTATATCTGCTCTCAATATATTCATTCAATTTTTTGTAATCTCTCAATTCATCAAAATCCAAAAGGTTAAAATTAATTTTTATTATATTACAATCCATAACATTTTCTATCAAATATGTTTCAAATTTTTCTAACAACTCTGACTTTCAACTACGCATTACCCCAGTGATTACTTTTATATCTGAAGTCCCAATAAGATTTACAACTTCTTGAAGGTACTCTCTTTTAATAAATTTCATAAATAATAACATTAAAAATAAATAATTATGACTTATAATATTTTTTCATTCCCCAAATTCAAGTTTTTTTGTTGTTTGGGGAGTGTTAATAATATAAGTTATTAACTGCTAATATTTACTATATCATTAAATGAGAAATTTTTTTTATTATAAAAGTACAATTATTTCAAAATATTGAGATAAAATGCTGAATGGATGATCAATCGATCTCATGGAGATTTACCATGGAGAGCTACTGAAAAGGAATGAGATATTATATCGTATTGATTATCAATGTATCGTGATGAAGTTTATGCTGTAAGTAACCGAGAAGATGACGACGATTAGAATTATAATGTGTGATGAGTTTACAAAAGACGCAAAACTTTCTAGTAAAGAGATTGGTTTGACTGATTGATATGAAATTGCAGTTTAATTAAGTCGGTATTTTACTTTTCCAAAAACCACTCATATAAACTCTTAATCCCATCAGCTAAACTAATCTGATATTTTCATAACTTATTCAACTTACATCTAATAATTTCTTATGGATGAGAAATTGTAATTACTATACCAATTTATTTTTTCCGATAGTCTTTTAATATTTTTCCAAAATTTCTATTATATTATCAGATAGTCATTCAAATTGATCTTTAGAAGTTTCTCGATTATCCAATGTTCACTGTATTGCTTTAAAATCTTCTCATGGAATAAGATTAAATATCGCTTTATTCGTCCTATGGCTATCAGAGGTCAATTCTCCGTAGTCTTTTATGTCCATTAGTGATTCATGCCAAGATTTTTCTACTAATCAGTTTTTACAATGCCTTTCCGATATATATTCTTTTATTGATTTAGTGATTCTCTCCATCCATTCGTTGTGTGATTTTATAGGTCTTTCAGCATATTGATTATATGAATTAATAATGTATCAGATAAATAATCATTCTCCATTTAATACCTGTTCATTTGGAATCGTATTGGCTAATGCTTTACCTGTATTTTTCCAGTTTTTTTTCCATTCTTCTAATGTGATTCAGAGATTTTCAACTCCTTGAAGAGAAAAAGCATCAGGCATCAAAGGAACAACGAAATAATCACTTCAGAGCAAGATAATTCTATTTAAAAGTCAGAGATTCGGTGAACAATCTATGATAAATAAATCAATCTCTTCATCCAATCATAACCTCGACAAATATCTATTAATTGCACTTGTTTGGAAATATCAGATCTGTTCTCAGGCGGCTGCTTGATTATAAGCCGTGATTAGCAAATTTTCATATCTTGATAATTTTAAACTTCATGGAATAATAGAAAGAGAATTAGAAATCTGAATAGGTTTTATATTTAGATTGATGTCTCAGCCTCATTCAATTATTCATCTCAAAACTCCATAAATATTGTTATCAAATCCACTGAATAGTGACTGTTCAAAAGCTTCTCAAAGAGCTAATCTAGAAAGATTGCACTGTGTATCTAAATCAACCAACACCGTATTGTATCATTTTTCAGCAAATTTTACTGCTGTATTATATGCAATAGTTGTTTTTCATACTCATCATTTATTATTGAAAAATACTAATTTTTTTGTTCTTGTAAATTTCATATTAAGAGATTCACAAATAAATTAACAAACTCAACACATCTATATGTAATTAATCAAAATATTTAGTCAAGTATATTTGATGATAAAAATATTATTTATTCTTCAAAAACCATTCATAAATATTTTTAATTCATTCATCTAAACTAATCTGATACCTCCATCATAATTCATTTAACTTACTTAAATTTAACAACTTCTTTGGAGTTCAATCCGGTTTGCTTGCTTTTTACAGTATACTTTATTCCAAAAAAAACTTTTAGTTCGATTTGATCTGTATAATGATTTATACAGCTTCAGTGTAAGGATATGAATAATTTTGTCAAATAGAAAAAAGAGAGAAATAATAATTTAAATTTCTTCTTGCAATGTCATTTTATTTCACTAAATATACAAATAATGTGTATTTACAGAAATAAAACATAAATATGGAAAAAAATTTAAACAATGTAAATTATTTTACGAATTTTGATTTTTCAAAATTCATAAACAAAAAAAATGTGAATGTTTATATACAAAGATATAAGAAAAAACATCTTATTTTTCGTATTAAACAATGAATTTATACCTCAAAAGAAAGAGTTGATTATATAGATAAATTATGAAAGAGAAATGAATATATCAGTTTTCTTGCAACAAATGTGATAAATAATTCTTGCTATATCTCTGGACCATATATATTATCAATCAATAATATATCAACGGAATCAGCATTTACAATGACACTTGTGACAACAAAAAAAACAACAAATATTAAAAACGATTTTTGAAATTTTATATATCAAAATATCAGCAAAGGCCTTTTTTGGTGATATGAAAGAGTAGAGGATTATTGATTTATTTATTATCGTGCATTACCAGAAAAAGCTCTATTAGATCGATTATGGTTAAAAAAAGATATTTTTTACTCATTAGATTATTTTAGAGAATTAAGGTTAAATCTAGAATTGTTGGATTTTAATCTCTTAGAAAAATTCGTAAATAAATACAATAAAACAAAAATTACAAAATGTTTTAAATATTTAAAACAACTTTCATGATTTTAGAAACATTAAAAGCTACACTTATTGAATATTCTTCAAAATCTATTGCAATACAAATATGATATTTAAAAGAAAATATTCAGGCAGAAGTCCTTAGCTATCTTTATTCAAATAAAGATTATAGTGATTTGCTATTTTACTGATGAACATCAATGAGATTTTTACTGTGATTAAATAGACTTTCAGAAGATTTGGATTTTGTAAAACCATGAGAATTTGAATACCAAAAACTTGCAAATGATTTAATGGAGTATTTTAACTGAATTTGATTAAAAATTGATACAAAAATTCAAAAGTTTAGAATTACCTTAAAATTTAGAAATTTATTAAAAGAATTATGAATTAAATATCAAAATTCTGATGACCTATATCTAAAAATTGAAGTATCTGATCATTTTTCATTTTGCAAAAATTTTAAAACACAGATTTACCCAATAAATTACAAAGAAAAAAGTATGTTTATTAAAAGTTTAGAACCACCCACCTTATTTTCCACAAAATTAAATGCTGTGTTATATAGAAAACGAGAAAAACAGACTCCTAATGGAGTTCTTTATATAAAATGAAGAGATTTTTATGATTTGTTTCGATATTTACAGAAAGGAATAAAACCAAATATTGACTGTATTCAAGGTATAGAATCAATGGAAGATTTAAAAAACAAATTAATTAAAGTTGTTAATTCTGTAGATTTTAATCTTGTATATTCTGATCTTATTTGATTTTTAGAAAACAACTCGGCTTTAGAATTTATAAAGACTAACTGAAAATCATACATAATAGAACAAATTGAAAAGCGATAAAATTCTATTTTTAGTTTTCCAAAAAACCATTCGTAAACACTCCTAATCCTCTCATCTAAACTAATTTTGTATTTCCATCATAGCTCACTTAGCTTACTTACATCTAATAATTTCTTTGGTGTTTAATTCGGTTTACTTGTATCTCGTTCAATTTTTCATTCATATCATATTATTTTTTCATTTAAAATACAAAAAAACTAAAGACAGACAAAATCTTTAGTTCTTAGTTATCGAGATTCGGTCTGTATAATGATTTTACCAAATCCTTATGCAGAGATTTGGATGAATTGCAATATGAAATTATGGTAAAATTTAAAAAAAATCTGTCACCAATAATCTTAGAATTTGTCACCAAAATTTTATTATGTATACATTATGGTTTCTAATAAAAAATATAAATTTGTTGATAAAAAATGTCACCAAAAAGTCTTGTTTTTGTCACCAATATTTTTATAACAATTACTGTTTAATAGTTGTTCTATAAAAAATGAAAAAAGAAGAAAGACAGAAAGTAATCTTTGATTTGATAGAATCTGAAAATAGATTACAACTAAAAGATTTTTTTGAAAAATCTAATATCTTTAAAAAAAGGACATTAATAAGAGATTTGAATGAATTAATAGAAAAAAATTTAATTTCAAAAAATAATGATTGAAAAAATACATTTTATACTATAAGTATATATTATAAATTAAATAGAGAATACAATGTCGACCAGTATTTTTCAATAGAGTATCTACAAAGAGATATCATAGAATCTTTTAATTTTTGAGTATTTGAGTTATTAAAAAATAAGCTTTTTTCAGAGCAAGAACAAGAATATTTAACACAATTACACGCAAAATTTATCGAAAATATTTCAAAATACGACAGTCAAACTTTGATAAATAAGGAATACGAAAGGATAATGATTGAGTTTTCATGGAAATCATCTTCTATTGAATGAAATACTTATTCGCTTCTTAGCACAGAAGCATTATTAAAAAACAACATAAAAGATTTAGCAAAAACCCCAGAAGAGACACAAATGATTCTTAATCACAAAGATGCATTTAATGAAATAATCCAAAATAAAGATAGTTTCATAACTTTGTCACTTCAAAATATTGAATATATTCATTCAGTTCTTACAAAAAAAATATGAATAACGAAAAATATTAGGAAAAATCCTGTAAGAATCGCTTGAACAAAATATAAACCTTTAGATAATGAATTTCAGATCGAAGAAGCAATGCAAGATTTTATAAAACTATTAAACAACAAAAAATCATTTTTTGAAAAGTCCTTTTTAGCTCTTTTATTAACTTCTTATATACAACCATTTGAAGATGGAAACAAAAGAACAGCAAGAACTCTCTCAAATGCTATTTTACTAGCAAACAATTCAATTCCATTATCATATAGGGTAATAGATAATGTTGAATATATGAAAGCTACAATTCTTTTTTATGAACAAAATAATATTAGTTATTTTAAGAAATTATATATTACACAGGTTGAAGATGCGGTAAACAACTTCTTTTGCTAATAAATAATTTCTTAAGAAAATATTATATTACATGATAAATATATTATAATATGCAGTATGACTTTGTTTATACTTATTATATCAGTAATTTTATATACATAATCATTATTCCCCATACAACCACTCACCGTCCATGTCTTCATCTTCAATCAATCTCTTAATAATCTCTTTCGTATGTTCTACACCTTCTGTTTTGATTGAATTGACTCCGATAGTAAAAGGAGGGTAGTCATTTCATCCAGGGAAAACAGCATCTCAGATAAACAGAACATCGTCCAATTCAAATGGGAAATATTCTATCAATTTTTGTACTCAAAATGCTTTATCTACTCATTTCATCGTGATATCAATTGAAGTCGATCATCAGCTGTTGATAGAAAATTGTGGAATTCTCTTTTCTAATTCTGCTTGAATCACTTTTCTCTTCTCAAAATCCGGATCTCGAACTATTTTAGCTTCCAATGGTGCTTCTTGTCCCAGTGCCGAAAATGTGATTTGAGATCATCTGTCTTCTACCAGTTCTCACCAGGTTTTTTCTGGTCTTAAATTCAATAAATCCAATACTTCATCCATACTTTCCAATATAGATTTCTTTTCTTCATCAGAAAAATCTAGACTATATAATTTATTCCACTTTCAATCTTCGTATTTGTACATCTTAGTACCACATGTTGGACATGGAATAAATCTACTCAACAAATCTTCATTATCTGTAATATAATCAAAAATCTGCTTATGAAAACGATCTTCTCATCCTCATGTGATGACTGATACATGATATTTTCACAATAATTGATTAATTAATTCTGCCATCTCATCATCTAATCTCTGCTTGCTCGGAGCAAGTGTCCCATCCAAATCAAAACAAATAATTTTTTTCTTTTTCATCTGAAAAATTGAAAAATAAAAATTCACTACACCAAAATTATGATATTAAAAATCTTTTGATTTTCAATAATTTTCCTTCATAATAAATTTTTTATTGATTTTTTTTAAGAATATACTTATATACTATGATGACACTAATAGCTGAAATTTGAAACCAATCTGACCACACGGAATTTTGAGCCGAGATGCTATTTATTATTTTGATAACGAGCAGAGAGATGTTTTATCACAAATTCAATACAAATTAAATGATGTTTTGAAATAATTTATTTATCTTCCAAATAAGTAACTTTCCGAATATCAGAGATTAACAAGATTAAATCCGAATCAGCACTGCAATCCAGCAGGGTCTTTCCTTTACTAAAAAATCTCTTGCAAAATAAAAATTTTTGATTAACATAGCACCAGTTTTATTTAGGTGCTACAAATTAAAATGAATTTTGAAAAATACACACAGAAAGCTTGAGAAGCTATACAATATGCCAATGAATATGCAGTAAGTCAAAAAAATAGTCAGATTGACCTACCACATTTGTTCCTTGCAATGATAGAGCAGTCAGATTGATTTGTCTCTGTTATTTTGAGAAAATTGCAAAAAGATGAACACAAAATCAAAACCTATACACTCAATGAGATTTGAAAATTGCCAAAAGTTCAGTGAGAATACCAGATTTGAATTTCATCTGAACTAAATAGGACGCTCATTGATGCAGAGAAAATTATGACTGAGATGAAAGATTCCTACCTGACTACCGAACATTTGCTTCTCGCTATTATGAAGTGAAAAAACAGAATTCAAGAAATTTTAGCATGAGAAAATATTACTTATGATTTACTTTTTAACACAATTTTAGAAATGAGAAACTGAGAAACAATACAATCACAAGATCCAGAAAACACAATGGATGCTTTGGAAAAATACTGAAAAGATATCACAAAATTGGCCCAAGAATGAAAGCTTGATCCAGTAATTTGAAGAGATGAGGAGACTAGGAGAGTTGTCCAAATTCTATCTCGTAGGACCAAAAACAATCCTGTTTTGATTTGAGATCCATGAGTCTGAAAGACTGCAATAATTGAGTTACTTGCACAGCAAATCATTAAATCAGAAGTGCCAGATATTTTGAAAAACAAGAGAATTATTGAACTTGATATGTGAAGTCTGATGGCTTGAAGCAAGTACAGATGAGATTTTGAAGAAAGGCTAAAAGCAATCCTCAAAGAAGTTGAAAAATCAGATTGAGAAATTATCCTTTTTATCGATGAATTACACAATGTCGTCTGAGCATGAAAAGCTGAATGATCCATGGATATGTGAAATATGCTAAAACCAGCACTTGCAAGATGACAAATCAGAGTGATTTGAGCAACAACGATAAATGAATATCGTAAATATATTGAAAAAGATGCAGCATTGGAAAGGAGATTTCAGCCAGTAATGGTAAACGAGCCAGACAAAGAGGATTCATTAGCAATTTTGAGATGAATCAAAAAAACATACGAAACTCACCACGGAGTGAAAATTTCTGATGATGCTATCGTAGCATGTGTTGACCTTTCTATGAGATATATCCCAGATCGTAGATTGCCTGACAAGGCTATTGATTTGCTCGATGAAGCTGCAGCTAGTACCAAAATGTGAATGACTAGCGTCCCAGAAAATATCGTAAAATTGGAGAAAAAAATCTCTCAATTAGAAATTGAAAAACAAGCGCTTTCAATTGAAAATAAAAAGAAGAACGAAGATAGAATCGCTGAAATCGACAAAAAATTAGCAGATGTAAAAGAAAAATATACTGCTCAAAAATCAGATTGGGAAGAAGATAGAAAAATGTTGGTCCAAATCAAAGAAATTAATGAAAAAATCAAACAGTTACATCACGAAGCAGATTTAGCAGAAAAACAGACGGATTACAACAAAACTGCTGAAATTAAATATTCACAGATTCCTGCTTTGGAAAAACAATTACAAGAAATTGAGTCAAAAATCCAGGAGTCAAAAGCTTCATGAAAAATTGTAATCAAAGATATGGTAGATGAAGAAGATATTGCTACCATTATCTCTAAATGGACTTGAATTCCTATCTCAAAATTAATCCAGACAGAAAAAGATAAATTAGCAAATCTTGAAGAATTTTTGTGATCAAAAGTTGTAGGTCAAGACTTAGCAGTTTCTGCTGTTTCCAGAGCGGTCCGCAGATCCAGAGCCTGACTCAAAGACCCAAATAGGCCAATCTGATCTTTTTTGTTCCTATGACCAACTTGAGTATGAAAGACAGAATTAGCAAAGCAATTAGCAATTTTACTATTCAACGATGAAAAAGCATTAATCAGACTCGATATGTCTGAATATCAGGAAAAATTCACAGTATCCAGATTAATCTGAGCCGCTCCATGATATGTCTGATACGAAGAATGATGAGAACTCACAGAAGCAGTAAGGAGAAAACCATATTCTGTAATACTTTTTGATGAAGTGGAAAAGGCTCATCCAGATGTATTCAATACATTACTTCAACTTTTGGATGACTGAAGACTTACAGATTCAAAATGAAGGACAATCGATTTCAAAAATACAATCATCATCATGACCTCAAACATCTGAAGCAATGTAATCATGGAAAAATTATCTGAAAAGAAAATGTCCCCCTTTGTAAAGGGGGTGGCCGAAGGCCAGGGGATTTCAAAGAATAAAAAAAATCCTCAGTCCCGACTCCATCGGGACAGCTCCTTTAATAAAGGAGCACAACCTGTCATCGACCTTGAAAAAGACATTATGCCAATCTTACAGACATACTTTAGACCAGAATTTCTAAATAGGCTTGATGATATCATTCTGTTTAACCCGATCAATCAAGAAATGTTGGATAAAATCGTTGATATTCAGCTTGGTAGAGTAGTAGAGCATGTAAAACAAGAGAAAAATATTACATTGAAAATATCAGATGAAGTGAGAAATTACATCGCAAAGAGATGACTTGATCCAGTATTTTGAGCTAGGCCACTCAAAAGAGCAATCCAAAATATTCTCCTTGACGAATTAGCTATGGAAATTATTGAGTGAAGAGTAAATAATGATGATATCATTACGGCAGAACTTGACTGAGAAAAATTGAAGTTTGTAAAGTAATTTTTGAAATAATCGTGAAAAGGAGTCCTGTATAGGATTCTTTTTTCCACAAAAAATTTTTTTGATAAATTCAATTGATTTTTTTGACAATTTTTGCTATAAAATATTTGATATTTTAGTTTTAGTAGTGAATATGGCATATATTTATATGGATGAAAGCTGAGATTTGAGTAATATTGAAATATTGGGAAATACAAAATTTTTTAATATTACATTCTTATATTGTAATGATAAAAGAACACCTGACTCTATCATAAAAAAATTAAATCGTTGGATGTTAGGCAAATGAGTCAAAGTTGTATGAATGTTTCATGCTTGTCATGAAAAAGAATCTTCAATATTAAAAGCCTTAAAATTGATTTCTCAAAAAGATATCAAAGTTATGAATCTCAGAATAGATAAATCAAAAATTAATAGAAAAGAAGATATTCATAAACTTTATAATCAAGCTGTTGATGAG
>FLNV01000297.1_pt1 | contig 11503 bp, 12 predicted proteins | sample 1140351 | NCBI WGS metagenome assembly FLNV01 (sample SAMEA3878207, study PRJEB12797) | bioreactor metagenome | biome: Moose rumen | place: Sweden | collected 2011-10 | reverse complement strand
CATTCTTTTAAATCTTTGTTTCAGGTCGTGAGCAGTATCACGATCAGGCTGATCATGCAAAGCACAACGGCCACGAAGAGTACATAGATGACCACCATGAGCCAGTTGTCGCCAAGCCAGTCGTAGGCTTTGGCCAGCCGCTCGTGGCGGTAGATGAACCGGAGCATCCGAGAGTCAGTGGGTTCTTTCATACTATAGGAACATCAGTTTAGCATGAACAGACATGACGCGGCCCAGGCGGCGCGTCGTTTCCTCCAGCCTGCGCTCCTCGTGACGGTTGGCCACCCAGAGACGGGCGATGACGATGCTGAGCAGGGCACCGATGGCTGCCAGCAGCAGGATCAGAATCTTGAGTGTAGTCATACGGATGATTCGGATTTGATGGTTTCAGGGATGTTAATGCCGCGCTGCGTGAGCCGTTCGGTCATCTCAGCATTCTCGCGGGTGAGCCGCCTGGCCAGTTCTTCGCGGCGGTTGATTTTCTCTCGCCGCCGTCTCATCTGCCACAGGAGCACGGCCAGGATGACCGTCAGCAGCATTACGATGACGACAATGGTCATAAGGATTTCTTCGGTCTTTTGCATGGACTTGTAATTTTTGATTTTCCCTGCAAAATTACGTGTTTTCCCGGGTATGTACAATAGTCAAGACAAATGGTCAAGTGTTTTCAGACAAATGGTCAAGTGAAAGAACTAACGACTACGAATTCGTAGTCGTTAGTTCTACTGCTGCTCGCTGTTGGCGCGGCGGTATTGCGTCGGTGAGATCTGGTACTTGCGGCTGAAGTAGCGGCTGAACACCGAGGCATTGCTGAAACCCACCTTGGCCATGATGTCGCTGATGGAGAGGTCGGTGGTGACAAGCAGTTTACTGGCATACTCCAGACGCAGGTCAGTGACGAACTGGGGCAGGGACTTGTATTTGCTGCCTTGGGCGAAGGCCGCTCCAACACTCTCTTTGGAAAGATGAAACTCATCCATGATCATCTGGCGGTCGAACGACGGGTTGAGGAACAGCAGCCTGTGGATCACCTCATGCTCTATGTAGCGGAAAAGTTCTTCGGGAGACAGGGAGTCAAGAGACCCGCTCCCTGCCTGAGGATTTTGTCCGCTTAACGACAAAATCGCCTGTGAGGAATTCGTATCCTCGGAAATTATAGAGGGGTCGGGGGTGAGGCTTTCATATTTCTCCTTGTATAGTATCGCCTCCTTGATCTGCCGGGCCAGCACTCGGTTCTTCAGTTGCGTCTTGTGCCATTGGCGGACAGCATACCAGGCGAAGAACAGTCCCAGCATAGCAAGCAGTCCGATAAAACTGGCTATCATGACGGCATAGCGCTTATGGGCTCGCTGACTGTCTATCTCCTGCTGCTGCTCCTGCGCATGGAAGCGGGCGGCATAGAGATGAGCCTTGCCCTGCAGCAGACGGTCGCTAAGCGTCTCGCTGAGTGCCTCGTACTGTTCGTATAGCCTGACGCTCTCTGCATAGTGGCCCTGAGCCTTGGCCGCCTGGGCACGCTCATGGATGATGGCTGCCATCTGGGCGTTCACCGTGTCGCCCTGCTGCCGCAGACTGGCTTCGACATCGGCATGGGCAGCCTCCATCTTGCCGTACTGCTCCAGCATGCGCCACGTCGGTGCAATCTCTTCGCGGCCATTCAGCGTCTTGGCGAAGTCGGTCTGCTCGTAAAGGGCAAGATAGTGGCGGGCTTTCTCCTTCTCTTTCAGCGAAGCGTGGGCGTATGCCATATATAGGTAGGCCTTGGCACGGTAGAATCCGATATAGCCGGGCCGCTGTTCCTCGGTCACCTCACGGTAGGAGTCGTCGTGGAACTCGTCAGGGTGCTGTTCATAGTCGGCCAAGAGGTCGAGCATCGCCTGTGCCACCGGAGGGATGTCGCTGTACCTCCGCTCGCTGTCGAGCACATTCACCTTGCGCTTCAGGGCGATGATGCTGGCATCCATCTCGGCCCACTTGCGGTGGCCGCTGAGTTGGTGGATGACACTGTCAATCTTGGCCAGTCCATCGTCGGCCTTGCCTATCTGGGAGAGTGCCGTGCCTATCTCGGCCTCGGTGCGCAGGGCTTCCGTTTCCAGTCCCTGCTGTCTGACGAGGTCCAGCAGCATCGTTGACCAGTGGATAGTCTGATCGTTATCGTTGTGCAGGCGGAAGGCATTCACCAGCATCTCCAGTATGTCCTGCCGGTAGCCTAAGTCTGTCTTCGCCACGTCAAGCGTTATCAGGCGCTCACCGATAATGATGGCTGAGTCAAGCCATAAGTAGTCGGGCGACTGCGCATAGATCTTGGCGCGCATCAGGTCGGTGTGGTAGTCAGGCGCCGCACCAGCCTGTCTGAGCGAGTCGGCCATCAGCAACGCCCTCTCCGGCGACTCTTCATTGGCCATCGTCAGCACCTGCTGATAAAGAGCGATGATCTCATTCTGCTTCATCGACGGATCCCATGCCGACCGTTTGCAGCTCACGACGGTCATCATCGCGAGTGCAACTAAAATGCCTGATATGTACTTAATGGCTCTCATACTGAAAAAACGGTGCAAAGGTACACAACCTCCTGCTCAACCATTCTGTTTCACCATAGAGGATAGGGGTCTCCTTGATAGGTCTTGCCATGATAAATACGTATTTAAGATGAATATTCGTGTGCAAAGGTACAATTTTATTTGCGTAAAACGGAGCGTTTGCGTGTTAAAAGTGACGAACGGCGGGCTGTTTTCGTTACTTTTATATTCTTTTTGATGGGAATAGTCCCAGATAACACAAAAACAAATGACGATGATCAGAAAGTTTTTGTTCTGGCGGTTCTTGCGTCCCTTCGGTGGCAAGAGCGACCAAGCGGGCGGGCGGCGGTGCTGATGATGGCGTGTGAGAAAACGCTCGTGGATGACATCGAGGATGTCGGAAGCGGGCAAGTGGATTACTCCCCTGTTCCCGTTTTTACTGCACGCAAGACTGGGCCAGGCTTTAGCGTTATACGATCTACCGACTCGCGCTTACTCTCATCGGCCATTTCAGCATAGATCTGTGTTGTGGCCACGTTCTTATGGCCAAGCATGTGCTGGACAGTATAGACACTGGTGCCTGCCTCAACCTGCAAGGAACCGAAAGTATGACGGGTGCAATGGAAGGTGATGTGCTTGGTGATGCCCGCGGCTTTGAGCCAGTTCTTTAAGGTGGTGCCTGTCATCTTGTCCTTGAAGTCGGGGAAGACTTTTGCATCGGGTTCATGTCTACTGTCATAGAAGCCGATGAGTTCAAGGGCTTCTTCGGCTGTGGTGTAATAGTCATCACTCGCCTTCAGGTCAGGACGGAAGATTTCATCAAGATGTATCTTTGAATGTGTCAGTGCGGTCCATCCAGTGTCCTTTTCCCTCCACGATATGACCTTCGTGGAGATAACCGCCCGGATCCTGTGCTGCAAGCGAGTCCATTTCGGATATCCGTTCGTGGCAGCGGACGTTCCGATCGTAGGCAGCGTCTTCCGCTCCACACCAAATCATGAAAGGCAAGTTTCTCAGATTCTCCAACGACACATCGCCAGGGTGTCCGGCCATCATCGATGCAGCCGCCCAATGGTCGGCCAGTCGGGGAGCGAGGCGCCATACTCCGTCGCCACCGGCTGAGTAGCCCAGAAGATACACCTTGTCGGGATTCACGTCCTCAAACGCCACCATCATACGGATCAACTCTTCATAATAACGGTCGAGGTTTGGTTGGAAATGCAAATCCCAGGTGTTGAACGGAGGTCGTGGGCATACATACACCCCTTCCTCCGGTCGGTAGAGCCGCCACTGGTTCCTCCATTGGCTGTCGTTCAGTTCTGCAGGAGCGCCTCCGCCGCCATGAAGCGAGATGTACAGGCTGCGGCCGTCTGCTGGCTTGTGGCCGAACACGTCCCAATGCAGGCGCATCTCGCCACTGTCCATGTTGATGCGTTTCTGCTTATAGATTTCTCGCAGTGCGAGGCGCACGGAGTCTTTTCATTCAACCTGAAGCTGGCTGTTGAAGGACAGGAGTGGCTGGGCTTGGCATAATAAAGGAAGCAAACATAGAAAAAGACATGCCGTCAGTCTCCTAATGTCAGTGAGTCCATTTTCTTCAATGGCGTTACGGGGAGTTTGCTCCATCGTTCGGTAGGTTTTTGATTTGAGTCGGAGAATACATTAAATGTGGAATGGCACTGCTTGTGAGTCAGGTAGTTGATGCTGATTTTCTCTCCTTCGCCTGTGGAGCGGCTGTGGCTTTCCTCTTCCTCGCCTATCAGATAGAAATCATCGTTCTGATAACGGAATACATAGCTGTAGTTGGAAGCGCCGTAGCTGCCTGCACTGCTAAAATAGCTGAGACCAATCACAATCGCGCCTTTTTTGTTGATGCTGATACTGCTGTCGATGCTTGTGTATTCAGTCTCACGTGCGGGAACCAGGTGGTCGAACACCTCTCGTTGTATCAGGTCGCCTTCTTCCGACATGTAATAGATGGCAACCAATGGCTGATTGAAATTGTATTCATAGCCATCGTCTCTTACCGTTATCTTGTCCTTGTTGTTGGGCAGCACAATCATGGCCAGGTCGTCTCGGCCGTCGGGATAGATGTCGCCCCAAGCCTCCGTGTAGGTCCAACCTTCGGGAAGCAGTTCGGCAATGCTCCTGCCGGTTTCTTTCAGTTTCTGTGCGCTAAGCGTCTGCAATACCGAAAACAGCGCCAGCAACATTAAAATCTTTGTTCTCATAGTTTTTTTGTTTTAGTATATCCATTTATTTTGCAAATATAATCTTTTTTTGCTAATCTTTGGCTTTATTTTCAAAAATAATCATATTCTTCACCTTTTTAAGATGGCAAGTTATCTGTAATTGGTGGAAAATGATTAACTTTGCAATGCAATGATTGAAAAACAGCAGACAATATGGCTAAGATAACAGTACAGAATACGCAGATAACGGTCATTAAGCAGAATGAAGATGACTACATCAGCCTGACAGACATGCTGAAGGCTAAAGATGGTGAGTTCTTCTTCTCTAACTGGCTGCGCAATCGCAATACCATTGAGTTCCTTGGAATATGGGAGCAGTTGATGAATCCGAATTTTAATTGTGTCGAATTCGACATAATTAAATCTCAGGCCGGACTGAACCGTTTTCGTCTCAGTGCTAAAGAGTGGATTGATAAAACCAATGCTATCGGTATAATCTCGAAGGCTGGACGTTATGGCGGCACATAGATTGCCATCAATCAGATGCGTGTGTTGGAGAACGATGATAATAGAAACTTGTTAAAATGACATTTTGAAAGCAATTTACTGATAGATTAAGGGGTATTTTGTACTCTATAATGATGTGAACAATGGATTTTCGAGGTAAAAAACAACAAAATATCAATATGAAGTAAAAAAAATCGCTTAAAGTTGCACGGTTCTGAAGAAATTTCAGTAATTTTGCAGCCAGTTTTTGAATCAAATAAATAAACATGATTAAAATCAGTCAACAACATCTGCCGCAATCGGCACAGGAAACTGAGAAATGAGTTTGTTGGGTTTCGGCTCATTTTCTTCAGTAAATAAATATTCAGGAGCCCGAAACAAACAGAAGCGAGTAAGCAGACTCATACGAAATCATGTAATTATCCACTACCGAGAGAAAAAGCAACTGACGCACGGACTTGTCGCATGGCTGCGAGAAGAGACAGACGTTGGCAAAGGTTCATTCCCTTCCTTCACAGATTTTTTTTGTCATGTCGCGCCGAGAAGAAGGTATAGGTGCAGGTCGTATCACAGTATGACATGACTCAACTATTCCCGTTTTATTAACCGGGCAGCTATACTTATATATAAAAAAATAAGGTATCTGCCACAACAAAAGATTTGACAATGTTAGAATTAAAAGGAAAGTATTGCAAGGACTGCAAGATCTTTACAGACAATATTGATCAGGAAGCTCTCTCGATGGTGTATCACTTTCTTGATAACCCCATGTTTGAGGGTTCCAAAATTAGAATTATGCCCGATGTACATGCGGGCAAGGACATCGTAGTTGGATTCACCGTTCCGTTTACAGACCATGTGAATCCCGACCATGTGGGTGGCGACATCGGTTGCTCTGTATCGACCGCCATCACGGACATGCCTATTCATCCCGAGGACTATCCGATGATTGAAAAAAGCATTCGTGAGGGTGTGAAATTTGGCATGAGCATTCAAGAAAAGCCGGTTTATCCAGTTGCCGACCTTTACAAGCATATTCGTTTGCGTCTGCAGCAAGCCCGCCAGCAGTGGCCGGAGATGGTGGGCGCAATGGATGTGTCAGAAAAGGGTATCACTGCCATGCTGAAGCGTATTAATCAGAAGGAACACATGTTCTACAACAGCATCGGAACTGTTGGAGGCGGTAACCACTTCGTGGAGGTGGGGGTGACACCTGAAGGGAACTATGCCTTCACCGTTCACTGCGGAAGCCGTAATCTCGGCCAGATGGTTTGGAAATACTGGAAGATGGAAGCTGGAAAGCAGACAGGTGTGACAAACGGATTCCTGGTTGAAGATGCCATGAAGGGATATATCACTGATATGGTTGTTGCTCAGGCTTACGCCGAATTTAACCATCAGATTATCGACCGACTGGTATTGGAGGCCATTTGCAAAGGCAGCGGACGGAAAGCCCACATCGTGGAGCAGATTTACACAACCCACAACTACATCGACTTTTCAATGAAGATGATGCGCAAGGGTGCAGTTGCTGCTCCGTCAGGCAGGAAACTGGTCATTCCGTTCAATATGCGCGACGGACTGATTGTCGCTCGAGGCAAAGGTAACGAAGACTGGAACCAAAGTGCTCCTCATGGTGCAGGTCGCCTGTTTTCACGCGCAGATGCCAAGGAACTGATTGACCTCGATGAATATCGCGAGTCGATGAAGGGCATCTACTCGACCTCGGTTGGAACGGGTACCATTGATGAAAGTCCGATGGCCTATAAAGACCCGAAAGAGATTCTGCGCCTGATAGAGGACACAGTGGAGGTTGAATACTTCATCCGTCCTGTCATCAACTTGAAGGCTACTAACTCATATGACTCCAGCGTGGAGATAGATATGAATGAAGAAGCTGATTAAATAACGGAGGCTCGCCCCGTTCCTCAAAATGGGGCGGGCCTGATAAACATTGAAAGAAACATGAAGAAGAAAACAATAACTAATATACAGGAAAGAAGAAACAAAAAGGAGGTTAGTAAGATGGGAACGGTATTGACGAGTTTGAAGAAAATAAAGCTAAGATATATTGGTGTATGGCTTAAAGACCAGTTGAGTCGTCCAAAATGGTTTCACAATATGATTGTGGACAGGGCCGCCTGGGGGGCTTTCTCCATTTATGCTCATGTAAGGCGGAGCGACGGGAATGCGAAGACTGCATACATTACAAAGGTGAGTGCAGAGGAGAGTGCGCTTAAGATGTCGAAGAAATATAGTGCCAGGTTTGTTACCTACAAGTGTCTGTTCTGCGACGGGTGGCATGTGAGCAAGACATCAGCCCGTATGGGTGCAACTGTGGAAGGGACAATTCCTACAGATGGGCATACTTCTACTGTGGAGAATAGTCAGGGGGGGATGGATATGGAAAAAATCCTATCGTTAAACATACCTGATTTGGCACCTGTGTACGGTGGACTCCGTGGCAGAACTCTCTCGTCGGCCAAACTGTACTATGCGTGGCGGCCGTTAGTGGATGCGGGGTTACGGCAGATTATCGACTTGAGAGCCGACTATACCTCAGATGCGTATCGAAAGCGCTGTGAGGAATTTGGAATCAGCTACTACCACTTTCCCGTGGTTCGTGGCGGGAAACTTGAAAATCAGATGGCTGAGAACTTTCCTGAGTTATGTGCTCTTATCGATAAAGGACATTTTTATATAGCTTGTGCACACGGCCTTCACAGAACCGACATCGCGCTGTGTCTATATTGGGTGTTCTATGCCGCAGATAAAGGCATTGTGCCGCCACCCATTCGGGGGTATAGGGAAGACAAGGGACTTGACACTCACAAAATTATGCGTGCCCTCAATGGGATGTATGATTATTTGACCAAGAGGGATGGCAAAGAACCGATTCCTGTTGAGGTGTTCAAGGAACGCAAGAAGGTGATTGATGAACTGAGTAAGAAGTAGCAATGGAAGAGCTCTCTTTTTTTTAAAAAAAATCTCACTGCGCAGAAATCTTGCATATTAGCTTCCTAACTTTGCACACAAATTCAGTAAATTGCTGAGCTACGAGGCACCACCATTTATTTTTGTTCAACTAAAAAGTAAAAAACAATGCATGTAGAAATCATCAACAACCGTCCTGTGAAAATCTGGACGGACGAGGTGGAGGAGTCGGCTATGAGCCAGATCGAAAATCTTGCCACGCTGCCTTTCCTTTTCCACCACCTGGCCATCATGCCAGACGTGCATGCTGGCATGGGAATGCCAATCGGTGGGGTGCTGGCGTGCAAGGACGCAGTCATACCAAATGCCGTCGGCGTAGACATCGGATGTGGCATGTGCGCAGTGAAAACCAACTGGAAGGTGTCTGACATCACGGCAGAGGTCCTCCGGAAGCAAATCATGAGAGGCATCCGCCAGCGCATACCGCTGGGGAAGGACCACCACAAACAGCTTCAGGGGGAGGAATTCCTACCTTCCGGACACGATGTCGAAAAGATGACCATCGTGAAGCGTCGTCAGACTGCCATCCAGCATGAGGTGGGCACACTCGGAGGAGGCAACCACTTCATTGAATTGCAGCGCGACGAGGAGGACAACCTCTGGATTATGATCCACTCCGGCTCCCGCAATCTGGGCAAGCTCGTCGGCGACTACTACAACAACATGGCCAAGGAGCTCAACCAAAGATGGTATTCCATCGTGTCGCCGGATATCAATCTCGCGTTCCTCCCAGTCAATACGAACGAATTCAAGGACTATTGGCGTGAGATGCTCTACTGCGTGGACTTCGCGCTGTGCAACCGCAAGCTGATGATGACACGCATCGAGGAGGTCATCGCAGACGCATTGCCGGGTGTCGACTTTGAGCCGATGATTAATATCGCCCATAATTATGCTGCCTGGGAGAACCACTTCAACCAAAATGTCATCGTCCACCGTAAAGGGGCCACTCTCGCAAGGGAAGGTGTCGTCGGTATCATACCGGGTTCGCAGGGCACGGCATCCTATATCGTAGAGGGACTGGGAAATCCCGACTCATTCTGCTCCTGCTCGCATGGTGCCGGAAGGCTGATGAGCCGGTCGGCTGCCATACAAAACCTCGACATGGCAGCGGAAGTCAATATGCTCGAGTCAAAAGGTATCGTTCACGCCATCCGCTCCCAGAACGACATGCAGGAGGCGTCAGGAGCATACAAGGACATCGAGACCGTCATCAACAACGAGCTTGATCTCGTTAAGGTGAAGACACGTCTGTTGCCGGTAGCCGTCATCAAAGGATAGTTCTGACAAAACTATATCTCAACCTGAAGGGGGAGTGCATGGACCGTCACATGCACTCCCCCTGATTTATTATATATAATGTGTATTATTATTCGCTTTGTCCAGAAAAAAATATTTTTCTGAATGTCCTCCTCATCATCATGTAATTTTTATCTATCTACGCTGTTCTGTTTCCAAAACTCTGCAAATATACAGATTTTGGAAATGAAACAAAATATTTTGTCCTTTTCAAAAATCTACACATATCATGATTTTTGGAAACGTTTTTTCTATGCGTAGCCGTACGGCTTAGTCTACAAGGATAGCTGTTCCTCTAACAACTCGGCTGCGTCGGCCACGCAGTCAGGACATTCGCGCAGCACCTTCTTTGTGCCGACTCCTTTCAGCAGCATGCATTGGGTGGCGCCGTTGCGCTCTTCGAACTTCGACATGATCTCACGCATCTGCTTCATCGATTTTATCCTGTCCTTGTTTTTCAGTCCCAGCACAAGGCCTGCTCCAACCAGGCCGCCGCAGGTTCCCTTCATGTTGCCCATTCCTGCTCCAAACGCGCCTGCTATGTTCATCGCTGTCTCCTCGTCTATGCCGGCTATGTCGGCATAGGTGTGGAGAATCGCCTGGGCGCAGTTGTGGCTGTTGCATCTTTTCTTCTCAGATGCTATCTGTTTTCTTGTTTCCATTTGAGCTGATTTTTTTTATGGTACACCCTTCTTGAAAAGAAGTTTGGTCACTCTTTTTCTGCCATCTTCACGAGTCGCTGTCCCAGTTCATAGGCATTTTGCAAGTCTGTGTCAAAATGCTCTTCACGGTACTTGCGCTTGTCCTCCTCAGAGAAGAGGTTGAAGTCATAGCGCGAGTAGTCCTTGAACTGATACGTGTTGTAGGCATAGAGGGTCTCGCTGTAGCCAAAGATGTCAGCCATTATCTTTGTGTTCTCTTCCAATAGAACAGGATAGCCAATCTGTTTCATGTATTCTTCCGGGCAGTTCATCGTGAAAATCATAGCCGTGGGAATCACCTTGTCGCGCAGGCAGATGTGTTTTCCGTTCTCATACATATATGTGCCTACAGGGAAGCACAGCCGCTCCATGAACGAACGGATTTCGCCTGTGGGGTAGCTGTAATAGACAGGCGAGCCGAGCACCAGCACATCGGCCTCTCTGCAACGCTCCAAGACAGGGCGTAGGTCGTCCTTCAGTGCACACACTCCATTCGTCTTTGAATTTTTGATTTTGCAAGCAAAACAACTCTTGCATCCTTTGAAGTCGATGTCGTAGAGGTTCACCAATTCCACTTCTGCGCCTGCATCCTGTGCGCCCTTCATTGCGCTCTCCAGCATATTGGCGGTGTTCCATTTCTTTCGTGGGCTGCCGTTCACAAAGACGGCACGTAACTTCTTCTCTTCCATATTTGTTGTTTGATTTGAATGATATTTTTGTTGCTATAAAAAGTTTGCAAAGATACAGAATTTGCTGGATAATCAGAAATTTTTAACTCCATTTTTTTGTGCGGAAAACAGGACTATTAGCCTCTTATACGTTAAATGAACATTTTTTTATTCTTAAAATAGTATTAAAAATAGTTGTATTCGGGACATGGGGAGAGTGAAAGATAAAACGTATAGGAAACACTTAATTTGTCATAAATCGGGGCAAAAGTGTGGATGCTGGCAAAAAATAGTTGAAAAATTTTTGCTGAAAATCAGGCAGTAAGCAGAAAGGCTCAAAAAAAAGTCAAAAAAAAGTCCGAAAATATTTGTGTGTTTCGGATAAATGTACTAACTTTGCACTCGCTTTCGGAAAGGAACACCAAAACAACTTCCGAAACGGGCGTTTAGCTCAGCTGGTTTAGAGCATCTGCCTTACAAGCAGAGGGTCGGCGGTTCGAATCCGTCAACGCCCACGAAAAGGTTCCTTCTAGAACTGACTCAATAATGGCTCGTTAGCTCAACTGAATAGAGCATCTGACTACGGATCAGAAGGTTATAGGTTTGAATCCTATACGAGTCAC
>FLNV01000296.1_pt1 | contig 11566 bp, 9 predicted proteins | sample 1140351 | NCBI WGS metagenome assembly FLNV01 (sample SAMEA3878207, study PRJEB12797) | bioreactor metagenome | biome: Moose rumen | place: Sweden | collected 2011-10 | reverse complement strand
CCAAATCCTGGACAACTTTTTGTTGTCCAGGAACTTATAAAGAATGTTAAATTAAAGTGGTGCGGAATTTAGGTTTATATAATCCTAAAAACAGCCAACAAATTCAAGCACTAATAAAATTTTATTAACTACATTTATTAACCATTAAAAAATTACTGACTTATGAAGAAAGGACTACTATTCTCACTGTTATTTAGTGGAATGGCGCTTGGAGCCAGTGCACAGACCATCACGGCCGACCTGACCTCGAAGCTGAAAAATGCCGATTTCACACAGGGCAGTCCGGTGACAAGCACCGTCTTCACCTATGACTACAACATGACGGACGATGGCGCTGGAGCTGGCGGCACTCAGCTGTTCGGAATGCAGCCTGTGGAAGGATGGACTGCCAGCAGCCCCTCCGACAACATCAAGGTGATGCAAAGTTCCGAAGACAAAGAACACCCCCGCGAGGACGGTGCCAACGCCAAGGCAGCTGGCCTGTTCGCCTATGAGGACGACGCCAGCGAGACTCAAGGCACCATCGGACTTGGAGGCGCATACTATGCCCCTTACATCAACGACGGAATCACAACGACTACCAACGCAATGGGTATCGTAGCCGTTTGGGGATCGAATCCAACTTACTATCAGGAAGTGACACTGGAAGCCGGTGCCTACATGATTGAGGTGACACTGTACAACGCAGCCGGAACAGGAACCATCAAGAACTTGTTTGGATTTGATGGCGGAGAAGGCAAAACCTTCCTTTCCAGCAATGACGCATACGATGTAGGCGCATGGACCACAGACCAAATCACATTCCGTCTGGCAGAAGCCACGACAGGTAAAGTCCAGCTTGGCTTCAGCCACAGCGGTGGTTCCGGTTCTGCACCCCACCTGTTTGTAGACAACGTGAAGCTGTATCAGATTGACGAGCAGGAGTTGATTCAGGCCGAGATCGACGAGGCAAAGGAAGAATTGCTCAACCTCATCAACCTCGGTAAGAGCTACGGTGTTGACACCAGCGCTTCTCAGCAGGTGTACAACAACGCCAGCGCAACCATGGAGCAGGTGCAGGCAGCCATCGAGAAGCAGAAGGAAATCAACGCTACTGGTCTGACAGACCTCTCTGAGTTCTTCTTCAACAACCCTCACTTCGACGAGGACGAGCCGCTTATCGGAGGTATTTGCACTTACGACTACGACTGCGAGAAGAACGGGATTCCATTGACCAACTACAGTATGCTTCCGCTCAGCGGATGGGAGCGCACAAAGACCGACAACGGATGTGCAGCCGGTGTTTACGGCGTAGGTACAGGCGCATTCCTGGGTGGTGTTGACTTCATCGTGCCTACCACGATGAGCGACGGCTCAACTGAAGGAAAGGTGCTCGGATTCGTGACTTGCTGGACAATGAGCGTTCAGTACAAGCAGGCATGTACACTTCCCGCAGGACAATATACGCTGAAGCTCAACTACTACAACGCAGGAGGTACGACCGCCATCACGAAGAACCTTATCGGATTTATCGCTGACGACGGCACAGAATACCTCGGAACGAACACAACCTTCCCTGTAGGCAAATGGACAAGCGAGGAAGTGACCTTCACCCTCGCAGAGGAGACAAGCGGCTACTTCACGATGGGCTACAGCTCACCGAACGTAGGCTCAGCCAACGTACCTCACTTCTTCACCGATGGTATCTCGCTGACTTATGTGGGCAACATCGACCCGGCCGTATTCGCCCTGAAAGCATCTATCTCCACAGGAAACAAGCTGCTTGAGGAATATTTCCAGCAGGATCTGAAAGACCAGCTAAGAACAGCTGTTGAGGCTGGTGAAGAGCTTCTGGAGAGCGGCGACGATTCAGATGCCATGACCCAGGCCGCCCTTGCGATCAACGCGATGACGGGCGACGTGAACGCCAGCATCAACGCATACAAGAAACTCAAAGATTTCTTCGACGGTGAGTTTGCAGATGTATATGCAAAATATGAAGGCACTGACTTTCAGACAAAGCTCGACGACATGAGCGATGGTATCCAGGAGCAGCTAGAAGACGAGCCGAGATGGAGCGTGGAAGACATTGACGGTTGCATCGCTTCTCTGCCGGTTCTCATCAAGGAATATGTTCAGGAGCAGTTCGACAAGGCTGTTGCCACAGGAGAGAGCGATGGCGACATCGACATCTCTATCCTCTACGGAGACATCCTTGGAGCTACCTACAGCACATCTGCCCTTCAGGGAGCCAACGTGGTAGACAAGCAGTGGAACTACGGCGACGCTGGCAACTTCAAGACACAGTACGGCACAATGGAGGTATGGAACCAGAGCCCGTTCACGGTAAGCCAGACGATGAAAGAGATGCCGGCAGGTACCTACACGCTCAGAACACGCGCGTTCTACCGCACAGCCGACCAGGTTACAAACTACTCAGAATACAATAACTCTCCGGTTGACTACGCTTACGTATTCGCAGGAAATCTGAAGACTCCTTTGTCCAATATCGCTCTGATTGCATCAGCAGACGCTGAGGAGTTTTCAAACAACTCTGCCGTTGGCGACAACAACGACTTGTTCGTGCCAAACAGCCAGCAGGCCGCACACGACGTATTCGAGAACGTGAAGAAAAACTACGACGAGATTACGCTGAAGAGCGTACAGACCGTACTGACCAGCACAGGCGACCTCACCTTCGGTGTGACAGCCGACCAGATGCAGGGCAACGCATGGGTGGTATGGTACACCTTCGAACTTCTCTACAACCCGGTAGTGGACGAGAACCTCGTAGACGAGGAACTTGCAGCCGTAATCAAGGAAGTGGAGGACTACATGGCTGAGAACAGCGGTAACATGAGCACAGTGGCCAGCAACGCTGTAAACGACGAGGTTGACAAGGCCAAGGGCGTACAGAGCAGCGGAACCAACGAGGAGAAGAGCGCAGCCGTGACCACGTTGAAAGAAAGCCTTGCAGACGCAAAGGCCAACGTGAAGGCATACGAGGAATTCGGAAACGCTTACAACAACCTGAGCGACGCCATCGGACTGTATCCTGACGCACCGACCGCACAAGCTGCAGAGGAATTGCTGAGCGACACGGACGGCGACAACATGACGACCGCTGAGCTTGAGGCTGCTACCATTGAGTTCAACAAGGCAGCAGCCCGTCTGAAACTTCCTGACTACTCTAATCCTCCAGTTGACTTCACTCAGGTGATTACCAACAACAGCTTCGAGAACGGCGACCTGACCGGCTGGACAGCATACGCAGGTAGCGACACCGCAGCAAAGGAAAGCGGTGAGGAAGGCGGCACCTACTATGTTTCCAATGTAGACGGCATCTATGTGTTCAACACATGGAACGGCAGTGCTCCAGCAGATGGTTTCTATGTAAGCCAGACATTGTATTGCCTGCCAGCAGGTACTTACACCCTTCAGGCACTTCTTGCCTCCGACCAGGGCAACGTGATTACACTCAGCGCAGCCGGCGCAAGCCAGGCATTCACGATGGAGAACGACAAGACCACCGCTACTGACGGCAGCCTCACATTCTCTATCAGCGAGGAGACAGACGTGGAAATCAAGGCTTCGAGCCCGACATGGTTCAAGGCCGACAACTTCCGTCTGGAGTACACAAGCAAGGACACCTTCCAGAAGGGCGATGTGAACCAGGATAAGAAGATTGACATCTCAGACATCGTGGCCATCATCAACCAGATTGCAGGTACAGCCACTTACGCCAATGCCGATGTGAACGGCGACAAGAAAGTCGACATCTCCGACATCGTGGCCGTGATCAACATCATCGCAGGCCAATAAGCCGAACTTAAAAAAGAATCTGTCCGCACAAGGAAAGCAGCGGACAGATTCTCTACCTTACTCTTTCTTAGAACTACAAAGTTAACACCTTATTTATAATCTTTAAAACCTACAATTATGAGAAAGAAACTGTTATTTTTTGCTTTCGCTCTGATTGCCTCACTCAACGTGATGGCACAAGACATCAAGGTGGTTCCAGGTGAGACGTTCACGCTGGACATTAGTATGGACAACGAAGAAGAAGTATGCGCATGGCAGGCGAAAGTGGTGCTGCCCGAAGGAATCGAACTCGTACGCAAAGGTTCGTTCTATTCCGTGAAACTGTCAGACCGCCACTCACCTAAGTGTTCCGTTCAGGTGTTCCGCAACAGTGAGAACAGCAACGAATACACTATCATCGCATACAGCTCAAGCCTTTCTCCACTCAGCGGTAACAGCGGACCCGTCTGCACACTCACCCTGCGTGCTTCAAAAAGCTTCAACGGCGAGAAAGAAGTTAAGGTGATCAACCAGTCGCAGTCCACACTGAAAGGAAAGAGCCTGAAGGTGAACGACAAATCGCACACGATTATCTCAGACGCGACAGCCATCGAGACAATCAATGCCGACGACCTGAAAGGCAAAGAGGTTTTTAACCTCAGCGGTCAGCGTGTAGCGAAGCCAACATCGCGCTTCGTCTACATCGTTGACGGCAAGAAAGTGCTGATTAAATAAGGAATTGTAGTTCTTAGAGGATTGACGCCAACAACAATCCACCAAAAATCACAAGCCATCCCGCAGAGAAAGTCTGCGGGATGGCTTGTATTTGATAAAATATGTTATACAACATAAAAGCAACGTAATGATATCTCGCAAAAAAAGCGTAAATTTGTAAGCATTATATGCGAAAGCGAAATAGCACCATTGAACCAAACAATTTAATTAACATAAATCCTAATCATTATGAAAGTTTATCAGTCTAAGGAGATCAAAAACATCGCGTTGCTTGGCAATGACGGTGCGGGCAAGACCACTTTGACCGAGTCCTTGCTCTTCGAAGCTGGACAAATCCAGCGTAAAGGTCGTATCACACAAAAGAATACAGTCAGCGACTACTTCCCGGTGGAGCATGAATACGGCTACTCTGTATTCTCTACCGTTTTCCACGTGGAATACAACGGTAAAAAACTGAACATCATTGACTGCCCGGGCAGCGACGACTTCTGCGGAGCCGCATTGACCGCCATGACAGTGACCGACACCGCCATACTGCTCATCAACGGACAGTACGGACCGGAAGTAGGCACGCAGAACCACTTCCGCTACACCGCAAACCTCAACAAGCCGGTCATTTTCCTCATCAACCAGCTTGACTCTGAGAAATGTGATTACAACCAGTGCGTAGAGAAGCTTCGCGAACTCTACGGACAGAAGGTTATCCAGATACAGTATCCGCTCAACGAAGGACCGGACTTCAACTCCATGATCGATGTCCTCCTGATGAAGAAGCTGACATGGAAGCCGGAAGGAGGCGCTCCCATCATCGAGGACATCCCTGCCAGCGAACTCGACAAAGCCACGGAACTGCACCATGCTCTCGTGGAGGCTGCTGCTGAGAACGACGAGGGACTAATGGAGAAGTTCTTCGAGGAGGAAGTCCTGACCATCGACGAGATGCGCGAAGGAATCCGCAAGGGACTCGCCGCACGAGGTATGTTCCCGGTGTTCTGCGTATGCGCTGCCAAGAACATGGGCGTACACAGACTCATGGAGTTCCTCGGAAACGTCGTTCCGTTCGTAGACGAGATGCCGGCTGCCGTTACACGCACCGGAGAAGAGGTGAAGCCGGACAGCAACGGCCCGACCGCACTTTATTTCTTCAAGACTGCCAACGAGCCTCATATCGGAGGTGTTCAGTACTTCAAGGTGATGAGCGGAAAAGTGCATGAGGGAGACGACCTCCAAAACATTGACCGCGGCTCTAAGGAACGCATCGCACAGCTCTATGTCTGTTCAGGAGCCAACCGCACGAAGGTGGAAGAACTCGTGGCAGGAGATATCGGCTGCTCTGTGAAGCTCAAGGACGTACGTACCGGCAACACACTGGTTGGCAAGGACTGCGACTACAGCTTCGACCTCGTGAAATACCCCGCTCCACGCTATATCCGCTCTGTACGCCCTGAGAACGAGAGCGACAGCGAGAAGATGATGAGTGCCATCCAGAAGATGGCTCAGGAAGACCCGACATGGGTGCTTGAGCAGAGCAAGGAATTGCGTCAGACGCTGATCAAGGGACAGGGTGAGTTCCACCTGCGCACACTGAAATGGCGTATGGAGAACAACGAGAAAATCAACATCATCTACGACGAGCAGAAGATTCCTTACCGCGAGACCATCACGAAGGCCGCCCGTGCCGACTACCGTCACAAGAAGCAGTCAGGTGGTGCCGGCCAGTTCGGTGAGGTTCACCTGATTGTAGAGCCATACAACGAAGGCGACCCGGATCCAGTAAGCTACAAGTTCGGCGGTCAGGAGTTCAAGATCAACTGCAAGAGCAAGGAAGAAATCGACCTTGAATGGGGCGGAAAACTCGTGTTCATCAACTCCGTTGTCGGAGGTGCCATCGACACACGCTTCATGCCAGCCATCCTGAAGGGTATCATGGGCAGAATGGAGCAGGGACCGCTGACCGGAAGCTATGCACGCGACGTACGCGTGGTTGTTTATGACGGAAAGATGCACCCGGTTGACTCCAACGAGCTTTCTTTCATGCTAGCAGGACGCAACGCATTCAGCGACGCCTTCAAGCAAGCTGGTCCGAAGCTGCTGGAGCCTATCTACGACGTAGAGGTGCTCGTGCCGAGCGACAAGATGGGTGACGTCATGAGCGACATCCAGGGACGCCGTGGCATGATCATGGGGTCATCAAGCGAGAGCGGCTACGAGAAACTCCAGGCCAAAGTGCCTTTGAAGGGACTTGCCAACTACTCTACCTCACTCTCAGCCATCACAGGCGCACGCGGATCTTTCTCCATGAAGTTCTCGAACTACGAACTCGTTCCGACTGACGTTCAGAACCAGCTCATCAAGGAGTTTGAGGCTCAGAGCAAGGACGAGGACTAATCATTTGAAATTTGAGATTTGAAATTTGAAATTTAAAGCAAGTCTCAAAGATAATGCTTATCAAAACGACAACTAAAAAATCAGCAAATGTTAAATTTGCTGATTTTTTTTATATTTTTAAGTAAAAAAGTTATCAAATTTTATAATAAACGGAAACTTTTCCGTTATTTTGCCAGAGATAAGAAAACTGAAAGAAACGCTAACGGCTCAAGACGTAAAAATCGAAAAATTAGGATGAAAAGACGAACTATCATCATCTTGGCTATCGTGATGGGAATTTCCTTCATCAGCCTCCTCATTATGCAGTTTGGCTATGTGGAGGAAATCATCACTACCCGCCGCGTACATTTTGAGGAGAGCGTCGAGCGTGCACTGAACAGCGTGAGTCACAATATGGAGGTGATTGAGACCGCTCAGTACATGGAGGACAAGTTCAACGGCATGACCGCCGTGGCAGACTCCGTGCTGGAGCAGAACGACTCCATCCTTCAGGAAACGGACCGCACCATCCACATAGACCAGGACAAGAAGACGAGGCGGCAGGCACCTGAGTTCAACAAAACATTAATCACCAGACACTCCAACCGAGCCATCTCTGCTGACTCTGCGATGCTGAAGCGATATGTCTACAACCAAAACCTCATGGACTCACTTATCCTGCTCATGCTCTACTCTGCCAACGACCGGCCGCTGCAGGACAGGATTGACTTCGGACGGCTTGACCAGAACATCAGATATGAGCTGGCCAACCATGCCATAGAGATGGACTACCACTTCGCTGTCTATAACAGCAACGGAAAGCTCATCTACAAATGCTCAGACTATACAGAGGACGCGGGAAGCCAGAAATTCTCACAGAGTTTGTTCAAATACGACCCCGTGGACCAGCAAGGAGTGCTGACAGTCGTTTTCCCGGATGCAAGAAGACATATGTTCCGGTCACTCGGATTCATGATACCCTCAATCGTCTTCACACTCATTCTGCTCCTCACCTTCATCATCACCATGATTCTGGTGTTCAGGCAGAAAAAACTGTCGGAGGTGAAGAACGACTTCATCAACAACATGACACATGAGTTCAAGACGCCTATCTCCTCCATCTCTCTGGCGGCACAAATGCTGGCGGACGAGAGCGTGCCGAAGACGCCGAAACTGCTGAAACGACTAGTCGACACCATCAACGACGAGACGAAACGACTGAGGTTCCAAGTGGAGAAAGTGCTGCAGCTGTCGATGTACGAAAACCAGAAAGCCAATCTGAATATGGTGGAACTGAACGTGAACGAGCTGATTATCGGTATCGTCAAGACGTTCACACTGAAAGTGGAGAAGAACGGTGGCAAGATTGTGTCGCACCTGAACGCCCAGGACTCAGTGATACTGGCCGACGAGATGCATATCACGAACGTGATTTTCAACCTGATGGACAACGCCGTGAAGTACAAACGCGAAGACAGCCAGCTGGAACTGACCGTATCTACGAAGAACGACTCGAAATACCTCTATATCAAAATACGTGACAATGGTATCGGCATCAAGAAAGAGAACCTGAAGAAAATCTTCGAGAAGTTCTACCGAGTAAGTACCGGCAATCGCCACGACATCAAAGGCTTCGGACTGGGACTGGCCTACGTGAAGAAAATCGTGACCGACCACAAAGGAACGGTCAGCGCCGAGAGCGACTACGGAATCGGCACAACCTTCACGATCAAACTACCGTTGCTGTACAGTTGATTTTTAGTTTAAAGTTTAATGTTTAAAGTTTAAAGTGAAGTTACTTTTGGTGATGACACCCGACAAGGAGGACGTTGTACGGCTGACGGAAGGCTGTGCCACACTTTAAGGACGGACGGAACGAAAAGGAGCCGCAGAAAAAAAATGAAAACAAAAAAGAATAAAAAATAGAGAAGAAAAACAAGAATAAAACAATAAATTATTAAAACCGAGAAATTATGGAAGAAAAATTTGATGACGTAAAGATTCTCTTATGTGAGGACGACGAGAACCTGGGTATGCTCCTGAGGGAGTACCTCGAGGCAAAGGGATTCCAGGCCGACCTGTGCGTGGACGGAGAGGAAGGCTATAACGCATTCTGTTCGAACAAGTACGACCTGTGCATCCTCGACGTGATGATGCCGAAGATGGACGGATTTACCCTGGCCAGCAAAATCCGAGAGCTGAACGCAGAGGTGCCGTTTATATTCCTGACAGCCAAGACCCTGATTGACGACATACGAGAAGGATTTGAGATTGGTGCCGACGACTACATCACCAAGCCGTTCAGGATGGACGTGGTGGTCCTCCGAATTGAAGCCATTCTCCGACGAGTTCGCGGAAAGCAGAACAAGAACGAAACCGTAAGAAACATCGGCAAGTTTGTGTTCGACACCCAGAAGCAGATGCTCACGATTGAAGGAGAGGAAAAGAAGCTGACAACGAAAGAAGCCGAACTGCTGACTCTGCTGAGCAACAAGGTGAACGAGCTGCTCCCTCGCGAATACGCGCTGAAAGCCATTTGGATTGACGACAACTACTTCAACGCGCGCTCCATGGACGTCTATATCACAAAACTCAGAAAACTGCTGTCCCAGGACCCTGCCGTCCAAATCCTCAACGTACACGGAAAAGGCTACAAACTCGTCATCTCAGGAGAGGAGGCATAGAGAACTTTGAAATTTGAGGTTTGAGATATTTAAGTTACTCCTCGAATAAAAAAGACTAATCAAATAAAAAGCGAAAAGGCAATTGCCTTTTCGCTTTTTATCTTACATCATAAAAATTGATTTATACCCCAGAACGCTTCAATTAGTCCTCGTCCTCCGGAACATCGTCGAGCGGCAGCTTCTTGTTCATGATGATATGAACAATCAGGCCTCCGATGCAGAGCAGTACTGCAAGAAGTATATAGATGTTGAACGGGGTCTCGAGCAGACCAGTTGCAAAGAAGCAAGCAATGATAAGCATAATAGCACCGAGAAGAATCAATCCCGTGCCAAGAAGTTTCATAGGATTTGTTTTCATTTTATAAGTTGTTTTAGATTTTATTTCGATTAGAAAAATGGGACACACCCATATCAAATGCAAAATAACACATTTTTGATGAAAATACGAAACTTTTCATTGATTTTTTTTCAAAAAAAGTGAATATTCTTGATTTTTCGAAAAATAAAGCCTAAAAATGGTTGTTAAACCAGAAAAAAGTTGTAACTTTGCATCCGCTTTTCGTGTTTTCGCGTAAAGCAAGAGATTATTAAATAAAATTACACATTAATTATTGATTATGAATCAGTACGAAACCGTTTTCATTTTAACTCCCGTTTTGTCTGACGATCAGATGAAGGAAGCGGTAGACAAGTTCAAGGGTGCCCTGACGGCTGCCGGAGCTGACGTGTTCAGCGAGGAGAACTGGGGTCTGCGTAAACTGGCATATCCAATTGAGAAGAAGACAACTGGCTTCTACATCATGCTGGAATACAAGGCAGCTCCGGAAGTGATTAAGAATTTTGAGTTACAGTTGCGTCGTGACGAGCGTGTGATCCGCTTCATGACCGTGAAGAACGAGAAGTATGCAGCTCAGTATGCAGAAAAACGTCGCAACAAATTCGCTAAAAAAGAGGAGGCTTAATTATGGCAGCACAGACATCTGAAATCCGTTATTTGACACCTACTACCGTAGATGTAAAGAAAAAGAAGTATTGCCGTTTCAAGAAGAGCGGTATCAAGTACATCGACTACAAAGACCCGGAGTTCTTGAAGAAGTTCTTGAACGAGCAGGGAAAAATCCTTCCTCGTCGCATCACAGGTACTTCACTGAAATACCAACGTCGTGTGGCTCAGGCTGTAAAGCGTGCGCGCCAGATTGCATTACTTCCATTTGTAACAGACTTGATGAAATAAGAAAGGAGGCCCTATGAAAATTATTATGAAGAAAGATCTCCTTGGCTTAGGCTACAAGGATGAGGTCCTCACTGTGAAGGACGGATACGCAAGAAATTATCTTATTCCGCAGGGATACGCTATTTTGGCTTCTGCTGGTGCTCTCAAGGCTCTGGAAGAGGAGAAAAAGCAGCGTGCTCACAAAATCGCCAAGATTAAGGCAGACGCTGAGGCTCAGGCTGCCAAGTTCGAGGGCGTGAAGTTGACTATCGTAGCTAAAGTGTCTGACGGACGTAATATCTACGGTTCTGTCGGTGCTCCTCAGCTCGTTGAGGCACTTGCCGCTCAGGGACTGGAAGTTAACCCGAAGCAGATTTCATTCAAGGCTGTGAAAGAATTGGGCAGCTATGTGGCTCCTATCCACTTCCACCGCGAGGTGACCGTGCAGCTTCCGTTCGACGTGGTAAACGAGGACGGCACCATGAGCGCCAAGAAAGAAGAGGTTGTTGAGACTCCTGCTCCTACTGCAGAAGAGACAGCTGAAGCTGAGGCCGTTGAAGACCTCGAGGCTGGTGAGGCTCCGACAACTGAAGAGGCATAAGACTCTACAACAAACATACAATCATTCAAGAAAGCATCCGGGCAGCAACACTGTCCGGATGTCTTTCGTTTTTAGAAAGGGGAAGTAGAAAAGGAAGTAATAAAAGGAAGTTATAAAAGGGAAGTTATAAAAGGAAGTTATAAAAGGAAGTTATAAAAGGAAGTTATAAAAGGAAGTTATAAAAGG
>FLNV01000829.1_pt1 | contig 11573 bp, 9 predicted proteins | sample 1140351 | NCBI WGS metagenome assembly FLNV01 (sample SAMEA3878207, study PRJEB12797) | bioreactor metagenome | biome: Moose rumen | place: Sweden | collected 2011-10 | reverse complement strand
GGACTGACCATCATCTCCATCTCCATAGGCCAGGGCGAGGTCAACGCCACGCCACTGCAGATAGCCAACCTGGCGGCCACCATTGCCAACCGCGGCTACTACTACGTGCCTCACGTGGTGGGCAAGATAGAGGGGCAGCCCATAGACACGCTCTACACCCGCCGCCACTACAGCCGCGCACCGCGCGAGGCATACGAGACCGTGGTGCAGGGCATGCGCCAGGCCGTCATAGGCGGCACATGCCACTCGGCCAACACGCCGCTCTACGAGGTGTGCGGCAAGACCGGCACCGCACAGAACCGCGGCCACGACCACTCGGTCTTCATGGGCTTTGCACCGAAGGACGACCCGAAGATTGCCGTGGCCGTATATGTGGAGAACGGCGGCTGGGGCGCCACCTTCGGCGTACCCATAGGGGCGCTGATGATGGAGCAGTACATCACCGGCCACCTGAGCGAGGCCTCAGAGGCCAAGGCAGCACACATACAGGAGCAGCGCATCAGCTACGGCGACACCACCAGGTGAGAACAGTCCTCACTTTTCACCCTTCCCTTTATTGATGACATAGATGCCGAGGGCCGCCAGGCCGCCCGCCAGGATATACTTCTGGTGGAATGTCTCACCCACACACAGGCACGACGTGACGGCCCCCACCACGGGTATCAGCGAGTTGTAGATGGCCACCTTGCCCACAGGATTGCAACTGATAAGCTTGTTGTAGAGCGTGAAGCCCAGGGCCGAGATGGCAATCAGCAACACCAGGCACGTCATGCCCAGCAGATTGACGTTGGGCAGACTGCCGCCCGCCGCCAGGCCGCACACCACGAGCAGCGCCCCGCCGAGGGCCAGGCTGTAGCCCGTACCCACAAACACGTCAACACGACGGCTCAGCGAGCGCGTCATCAGTCCCGCCGTAGCCGAGCAGAGGGCGTTCACGATTATCATGCCGTCGCCAAGCCACGTAAAGCGCCCGCTCTCCGCACCGCCAAGGTTCAGCGCCAATATGCCGGCAAAGCCGACGGCACAGCCCAGCAGCTTGCGCAGCGTCAGGCGGTCGCTTCTGAAGCAGGCACAGGCCATCAGCACCAACAGGAACACCCCCATCGAGTTGAGTATGGCCGCCCGCGACCCCTCACTGTGCGACAGGCCAATGTAGAAGAAGGCATAGTGCAGCGTGGTGTTCATCAGGGCGAAGACGAGGATGAACCACCAGTCGCTGCGCCTCACCACGGCAAACCGGCGGCCCGTCACGCCTGCCACGCTCAGTATGATCAGGCCCGAACACATGAAGCGCATGCCCGCAAAGAGCATCTTGCTGCCCGTCATGTCGGCCGTAATGCCAAATGCGCCAAAGCCTATCTTGATGAGCGGGAAGGCCCATCCCCAGGCCACGGCCGCAGTCAGGGCCAGGGCTGCCACCCACGCCGGCTGCTGGAATATGCTGACTTTGTCTTTCATGTCTGAACTGCAATTGCGCGGCAAAGTTAAGCATTTTTTTCAAGTTAGAAAACTTTAACACAACTATCCACCTGTAGAATCGAATATTTTCGGGCAAAGAGCAAACGGTGGAGAAAACATCGATTCTGGTACACATTCTCTATGACACTGTATAGCAGACAGTTAGCAAAACAACGGTCGTTTCACGCCGCAACAGGGGCTCCGTTACACCGCAACTGAGGCCCCATTGAAGCGTAACTGAGGCCCCGTTACATCGCAACGGAGCCTCCACTGCAGTGCAACTGGGGCCTAGTTGCAATGTCGCGGAAACAACGTTGGCGCGCACAGAAACAGAATTCCCTCGGTCTGTGGCACAAATTTCCACAGCCGAACGGTTTTTTCATCTCTAAAAGTGCAGAAAACTCATGCTGTTTCATGCCGAAACTGCAATTGCGCGGCAAACATCCATTTTTCTTTCATCGTCGTTAATACACAGCTGGTGCTGTTAGCTGTTGAGTGGCCTGCCCAATAGTATGGCACTCTATAATGGGCAAGTCGGCGGAAATGCGGCGGCGCGGCAGGAAACGACCAAGCGTAACGGCAGAAAGCATCTTCTCAACGAAAGGCTCTATATTGATGATCTCCACTCGCTTGGGGCCATGGGTCAGGTTGTACAGCTCATCTGCAGCGGAACGGGATATTTGCTCTATGCCACGCATGTCGAGCAGATAGTCATCCTCGGCATTCATTGATGCGGCAAGCCGCTCCATCATCTGACGAGTATGCAACTCATTTCCATATTTTTCTATCATGTTGATAACCTGTTTCATCGTTCAGCTTATATATTTGTAAAAGTCAAACTCTGCGGGCACGTGGGCAGGAAAACTCACAATAACCATTGTACCCTTAAAATCAATCTCTTTCGGCAGCGACAGAACTTCTTTTCTCCCTGCAAAGTACACCAAGAGAGCATTGCCCGAAAAAACAGCAAACTCGCCTTTAAGTCCCTCGACCACCATCCGCATGTTGGAGGATATGCCATAACCGCGGTTCTCTATCTCCGGTAGGTTCTTAACCGAATAGCCGTTCTGCGCAAGGTTCAGAGCCTGGGCATCACTATCTCCCAATAGTTCAAGATGCTTTTGTGCGGCTATGTAACTTCCGTATATGGTTATTCCCTTGTCAGCAACGACAATCTCTACGGAATCGGAAACTGGGTTGTAATCAACGAAAGCATAACCGGCATTTGTTTGTGCATGTTGCTGTATGTTGCAGACTAGTTCGTCAAGCAGATAGGTTATGGGGCTATTGAGGGCAGTAATATCATTCGGTGAGAGCGATTGCAGACAAGCCTTCAGATGTCTGATGGCATCATTCGTTGCCTCATCGTCCAACATGAACTTATACACAGAAGACTGTATCTCTTCAGCGCAAGTGGTGTTGGTGTAGATACAATAAAGGGCTTTCAAGAGGTTACTTCCCATGATGGGCTGTTGTCCATTGGATATACACGAAAGCAAGTCAGACAAGTTTTTGCCCAACGAATAATCTGACACCGTCACTGCTCTCGTTTCTGTCATAACATTTCTTGTTTCCGTTCCTGCTTGGCAGTGGAATACATTCTGAGCGACAAAATTACTAATAATTCCATTAACAGCCAAACTTTTCGCTCGCAAACTGATTAAATACAAGAAAGAGAGATACAATTGTTACTATCCACTAAGCCCTTTCGGCTGCAGGCAAAAAAACATTGACAGTGTAAAGACAACGAGTGGCGGACAATCTGCACGAGACTGTCCGCCACCTTTGTCTTACCCGTAATCAGAGGGGGATTATTCCTCCTCCTCGTCGTCCCAGACGCTGCCGCCGCGACGGCCGAGGTTTCCGCTGGTCTCTAAGGTAGAGCCAAGGTTCGACATTGCTATCATATGCTGCAGTTCAATCACTGTGACCTGCGTTGCCGGAATCTGATATGTCTTTTTCATGTCTTTCTGATATTTTATTGATTATTTGGTGAGTGTTCCTGATTGTGGTCGTTATTCACTACTCACTTGACTATTACCTTCTTGCCATCCATAATATACAGGCCTTTCCTCGGAGCAGACACACGCTGACCATTCAGGTTGTACACCTCACCCATGGTCAGTTCTGCCTTCACGCTACTAATGCCTGTAGTCTCACCGAAGCCAAAGAATGAACGTGCGCCAGCACCGTCCACGTCAGTGGCATCAAGGTAAGCGGTGTTTGCACCCACGGTGAAGGCGGTCTCGTTGCCGTTCTTGTAGAAGCCCACGCCGTTCTCGCCGTCCATCAACACATAGATGCTGTTCTGCTCCTTCTCGGTGGCCACGGTCACACCCTTCAGCAGGTTGCCTTCCACAGCAGTGCCGCTGGCCACGACAGGTATTGCGCAAGCACCATTGCCCTTCAGCAGTATGCCTGTGCCTGCCTGCACAGTCTGGTTGATTGCGGCCAGAGTCAGCGTGTTGTCTGTATGTCCCGTGATGGCGTATGCAGCCTCAAGGTTTTCAATGCTTGCCACGTCGCTCAGGTCAAGTGCGTAGGGAGAGCAATAGGTGGCCCAGCCAGCCTCAGAAATGGTCTTGGTGACTGTGGCATCGCAATCCCCTGTTTTCTGTATAATCACATAATCAAGCGAAGCATTACCAGTATCATTGCCACCAACAAAAGTAATTTCTGTCTCAGTTGGAACACTAAACTCGTCGCTTGTAATTTCTCTCCAGTAGTTGTTGGAAGGAATGTCAAGTATCACGACTCCTGCTGCCTTGAAAACAAGATGTCCACCAAAGCCTGAGCCTGTAATCTTGTACTTTCCTTTGCTAAGAGTTGTTATTACAGCTTCTTCGCTGGCATAAGCGCCCTTAGTATTTGAGCAACGTGTGTTGGCTGTGCCTGTCGAAACTTCACTCAATGTAGCTATGTCCTCGGCTTCCTCAAAGAAAACTACATCGGTGAAAGAAGAAGCGGTATAAGCAAGACTTACAACTTTATTGTCTGCATCAAGTGCGAATTTCTGCTTGTATTCATTAGAGTTTGCTCCTTTTTGATAGAGTGTACCGCTGATATTATAGTACCTGTGGAATGCAACGGTTATCTGTTCGCCAGCATACTCTGTACCTGTGGTGATCTCTTCTATCTTGTCTTCACCATTCATTGCATTGACTGTGTAACTGTACTTAGCCGCTTCAGATACGGCGACGTCGATTGTTGTACCACCAGCGGCAACAGTAAGAGTTGTCGGCTGCCCATCGTTCAACGAGTATTTCTTGTCATCGACAAAGAAAGACGTGGTAACTGGAATCACTGTACCAACAACAATGCCAGTACCGTTTTCTGTTTTAACGGTAGTTTCGCCATCCTTGTAATTTATGGTGTAATCGGCTGTTACTGCAGACGCGCTCTTTCTCATGACGAGAATCTGGAGTAGATAGTTATAGCGATGTGCCGTTAATTTTAGGTTGTCAGCATCAGCAGTGGCCTTGAAACATAGGTAGTCGGAAGCCTCTGTAACAGTTGCTGACGCTCCATTTGTCATTGTTATTTCATAGGATTCCTGTGCAGCACCGCCATTAATAATAATGTAGTCATCGGTCTTGATTTCCGTGGTAAACTGAATCCAACGACCGCCACCAGACTGAAGGCGCAGACCATGGTTGTTATTAGTATCATCATACCAATTGTTATTGCCGTAAGCGCTACCTACCGCATTTTGAGCACTGACACCAAATGTGGTTGTTAAGTCATCAAAGGAGGCAATGGTAGTGCCATCGTAGCTTTTGTTTTGGAAATCAATAAGCAACACTGGCTCATAGCCTGTAACTTCAAGGCTCTTGGTAAGATCAGCTGTTGCCCACGCGTTTGTCCCCACGCCGAGCGCTGCTGCGGCGAGGAGAGACTTCATTAGTAGTTTTTGCTTCATAATAAAGTTGTTAGTTTTAGAAATGATATTAATAAAATAGTTGAAATGTAGTAGTGCAGTAGTGCGCACATCGCCTTGCGCGCTGGGGCGAGCCAGCCCAGCCCCTTGGTCTTACGGGCTGCAAAGGTACGATAAAATTGCAAAACGCCAAAAAAATCACAGAAAATTCTTCCGTTTTAGTTTTATTTCATACTTTTGCAGACATCTTTCATAATAGAACGATACCATGGCAAAGAAAAAAGAAATTATCGTCAAAGACGTAGTCATTAAGACTATGGCAAAGGACGGCATTGACTATATATGTATCACGGACATTGCTCGACAGAAGAATGCTGCTGAGCCAAAAGACGTTGTTAAGAATTGGATGCGCCAGAAGAATACGCTGGAGTATCTGGGACTATGGGAAAAGTTGCACAATCCCAACTTTAAGGGGGTCGAATTCGACCCCCTTTTGGCAGAGGCGGGTAGCAACTCCTTCACAATGAGTATATAAAAGTCTATGAAGGCAGAAGGGGCATTACGGACAAAACTGGTGTATGTGCTGACAAGCGACGGGAGCGACGAGGTCAGCACCACGCTCCTCATGTCGCTATACTCGCTGAGACGGTTCTACCAGGACATGACAGCCGAGGTGGTGATGGACAGCGACACCCACAGCGCGCTGTCGGCTGCACACTCGCCCATTCTGCAAATGGCGAGATGCAACGTGGCGGACATTCCAGCCGAGTATGACACGATGCAGCGCTCACGCTACCTGAAGACACGGCTGCGCCGCATAGTGAAGGGCGACTTCCTGTATATCGACAGCGACACCATCATCTGCGGAACACTGGAGGCCATAGACACGCTGAACTGCGAGCTGGCCATGGTGGCCGACCAGAACCTGTCCGTGCCGCAGCGGGACCCGGGACAACTGGAACTGAACAGGCAGGCGGGATTCGACGCCACCGGACAGCCCTACTACAACGGTGGAGTCATTATGGCCAAGGACACGCCCGCAGTCGGCCAGTTTTTCGACCTGTGGTTCGAGCTGTGGCAGCAGTCGCTCAGGAACGGTGTGTCAAAGGACCAGCCTGCCCTGTGCGAGGCAAACAAGCGACTGGGCCACCCCATCAGGGAACTCGACGGGGCGTGGAACTACCAGCTGCTGAACCACTACCTGCAGCTGCTGCCCCGCGCCCGCGTCATGCACTATTGGAACATATATGAATGGAAGCGGCTGTTCGTGGCCCGGACGTGCAGGAAGCAGCACATCGACGCACTGACGGCCCTGTGGCTGCGCTGCCCGCGCATGTCGGCACTGCTGCTTTACCTGAAACGACTGATACGCTAACAAGACAACAACCGCACAACAGAGATAGAGAGCAGCCATGACCATATCAATCATCATTCCAGTGTTCAGGGTAGAGGCGTACATCAGGCGTTGCCTCGACTCTGTCATGGCCCAGGACACCAGCCCTTGCGACATAGAATGTATCCTGGTGGACGACTGCACGCCGGACAACAGCATGGTCATTGCCCGTGAGATGATAGCGGAATACCAGGGGCCTATACGCTTCGTCTGCCTGCGCCACGAGGCGAACAGGGGCATTTCCGCAGCGCGGAACACAGGGATAGACGCGGCGCGGGGAGAGTGGGTACTCTTCATGGACTCCGACGACCATCTGCAGCCCAAGAGCATTCAGTATTTCACGGACCGACTGGCAGAACACCCGGAGGCAGACATGGTAGTGGGCAATGTGATACATGGCGAGGAGGGGCGGCTGATCATGCAGGACATAGGCGAGCCGCTGTTCATAGACGATGCCGGCGAAATCTGCCGCCGCATGCTACGCCACAGGATTTACCTGCACGCCTGGAACAAGCTGATACGCCGCAGCATCCTGACAGACAACAATGTGTACTTCTTCATCGACCTACTGTATGAAGACATATCGTGGTCGTACCGGCTCTTCGCACACCTGACGTCGGTACTGCTGCTGCCTGTGGACACCTACGTATATGAGTGCAACCCCGCCTCGATAGTGAGTACCACGTTTTCGGCAGAAAAGGCCGACAAGGTGGTGTGGAGCTACGCCATAACCAGCCAGTATCTTCTGGACGTTCCGCCCCGCCAGGACAGGTATGCACAGAACCTGACGGCCGACTACCTGCTGTTTGTCATGAACTGGCTGATGAAGGGCATGGACGTACTGACGCGCTGCAGCGTGTCGGACAGGACGGCACGCGACCTCCGTGAAGCGAGGAAGCGCCTACTCGCACGCTCAGTAGGCTATGGCAGACTGTTCATCGCCTGTTTCTGCCTGCTACTGTTCCCACCCCTGTGCCACCTGCAGCGTCTCGCCGTCTTCCGCCACCACTACTATGACCTGGAATCGGTGGTCAACATTGTCAGCCATCTGACCGACTGCCTGCACAGAAGGAGAGTTTAGAATTTAGAGTTTAGAATTAAGAATTTAGAGTTAAGAATTTAGAGTTAAGAGTTAAGAATTTAGAGTTTAGAGTTAAGAGTTAAGAGTTAAGAGTTAAGAATTTAGAGTTAAGAATTAAAAAACATGTCAGACACTAAACACAGAATCACACTCGCGCTGGCCCTGCTGCTGTCGCTGGCGGCATGGGCACAGAACGTGACACCCGTACGCTTCACCACACAGATGAAGCAGACCGGCGCGCAGGAGGCCGAGCTGCTCTTCTCGGCCACAATAGACAAGGGATGGCACCTGTACAGCACCCACCTGGGACAGGACGGCCCGATAGAAGCCACCTTCCACACCGACCGACTGGAAGGGGCCACGCTGGTGGGCGACCTGACGTTCCGCGGCAAGGAGGTGTCGCAGTTTGACGAGATGTTCGGCATGACGCTGCGCTTCTTCGAGGGCAGCGTCACCTTCGTGCAGAAGCTGCGGTTCAGTGGCGGCCCCTACCAGATAGACTGCTATCTGGAATATGGCGCCTGCAACGACGAGATGTGTCTGCCTCCCACGCAGGTGGAGATACATGAGAAGGGTACCGCTGCCAGCTCCGACACTAAGGGCGTGGAGACCGCACCCATTACGCCCACTCAGCCCACAACGCCCATTACGCCCACTCAACCCACTCCACCCACTCAGCCCATTACACCCACCCCGCCCACAACCGCTCCGACCCTCGCGGCAGACCTCTGGGCACCCGTGACCGACCAGCTGGCAGCCTACAACCAGGGCGACAGCACGCAGGACAGCGGCAGCACATCGCTGTGGTACATCTTCCTTGAGGGTCTGCTTGGCGGACTGCTGGCCATACTGACACCATGCGTGTGGCCCATCATACCGATGACCGTCAGCTTCTTCCTGAAGAGGAACAAGGACAGGCGCAAGGCCGTGAGCGAGGCCGTGACCTACGGACTGAGCATTGTAGTAATATACGTTCTCCTGGGCCTGGCTGTGACAGCCCTCTTCGGTGCCTCGGCACTGAACGCGCTCTCTACCAACGCCGTGTTCAACATCTTCTTTGCACTGCTGCTGGTGGTATTCGCAGCCTCGTTCTTCGGGGCCTTCGAGCTGACGCTGCCATCATCGTGGACCAACAAGGTGGACCAGAAGAGCGACGAGCTGGCCTCGAAAGCGGCAGGAAATTCTTCACTCTTCACTCTTCACTCTTCACTCTCAATTTTCCTCATGGCCTTCACGCTGGCGCTGGTGTCGTTCAGCTGCACGGGCCCCATCATCGGCTTCCTGCTCGTGGCCGTGGCCACGCAGGGCAGCATCCTGGGCCCCGCCATAGGCATGCTGGGCTTTGCCATAGCCCTGGCCGTGCCCTTCACGCTGTTTGCGCTCTTCCCCACCCTGCTGAAGCAGGCGCCGCGCTCCGGCGGATGGATGAACACGGTGAAGGTGGTGCTGGGCTTCGTAGAGCTGGCCTTCGCACTGAAGTTCCTCTCCGTGGCCGACCTGGCATACGGCTGGCACCTGCTGGACCGCGAGGTGTTCCTGTCGCTATGGATCGTCATGTTCGGCCTGCTGGGCTGCTACCTGCTGGGGTGGCTCAAGTTCCCACACGACGACGACAGCCGCAAGACCAACGTGCCGCAGTTTTTCCTCGGACTCGTCTCACTCGCCTTTGCCGTCTATATGGTGCCCGGACTGTGGGGCGCACCGCTCAAGGCCGTCAGCGCCTTCGCACCGCCCATGAACACGCAGGACTTCAACCTGCAGCCCACCACGACCGAAGCCCGCTTCACCGACTATGAGCAGGGCATGAGCGTGGCCCGCGCCGAGGGCAAGCCCGTGATGATAGACTTCACCGGCTTCGGCTGCGTCAACTGCCGCAAGATGGAGGCTGCCGTGTGGACCGACCCGAAGGTGAGCGAGCTGCTGACCCGCCGGTACGTACTCATATCGCTCTATGTGGACGACAAGACCCCACTGCCAGAGCGACAGGTAGTGGAAGAGAACGGACAACAGCGCACACTGCGCACCGTGGGCGACCGCTGGAGCTATCTGCAGCGCACAAAGTTCGGAGCCAACGCACAGCCGTTCTATGTGCTGCTGGATGCCGACGGGCAGCCGCTGGCCGGCAGCCGCGCCTACAACGAGGACATACCGGCCTACGTGGAGTGGCTGAACAAGGGTCTGGACAGCTTCGCAAATGCCAAGTAAGCCGTTCTACACACTGACACTGATACTGCTGCTGCCAGTCGTATGCTGTCGGGCCCAAGAGCCTGACGCCGACGACTGGCAGCAGCTGTTCATAGAGATGATGGAGGACAGGGACGGCGACGACGGCCCGACCGACGACGAGCTGCAGGACATGCTGGACGAGCTGCGCGAGATGGCCGCACGCCCGTTCAACCTGAACCGCGCCACCCACGCACAGCTGCGGCAGCTGCCCTTCCTGAGCGACACGCAGATAGAAGGCATAGAGGAGTACCTGTTCCGCCATGCGCCCATGCGCTCCATAGGCGAGCTGCGACTGATACGTGCCCTGGACTGGCAGGCCATACGCCTGCTGCCCCACTTTGTCTTCATCGACCCGCTGGAGCAGCCCGCCGACAGCCTGAGGCAACAGCGCGTCTATGCCATGTCGCACCACAGCAACCAAACAACATACGAGGCGTGGCAGCAACAAGCATGGATCAGGGCCCAGCAACAACAGCGACGGCAGCACGAGCTGACGGCTGGCGCGTCGCTGCCCTTCTACCGTCGCGAGGGCGACCGCAACGGATACTTGGGCTACCCCTACCGACACTACCTGCGCTACGACTACAAGCACGGCCAGCAGCTGCGCACAGGCGTGGTGGCGGCACAGGAGGCGGGCGAGCCTTTCTTTGCCGGAGAGAACCGATGGGGCTACGACCACTACTCGGCCTACCTGATGTGGCAGGGACGCGACGTGGTGGAGCGCGTGGTGGCCGGAGCATACAAGGCACAGTTAGGACTGGGACTGACCATCAACAACGGCCTGTCGTTAGGCAAGCAGTGGGCAAGACAGGCACTGACACGACAGACACAGCCGCTGCGCCCGCACAGCTCGTACAGCCAGACCAGCCACCTCTTCGGAGCTGGCGCCACACTGCGGCTGAGCCGCCGACTGCAGGCCACAGCCTTCGCTGCCTATCAGCCCGTGGATGCAACACTCGACACAGACGGCAACATACGCACCCTGCTGACAACCAACCCACACCGCACACCGGCCGCCATGGAGAAGCGCCACACGGCGCACAAAGCCACCGAAGGCATCAGCCTGCAGTGGAAGGAACAGCGGTGGCACGTGGCATTGAACGCTGTATGCACACAGCTTGACCACCGGCTGCAGCCCAGCACGGGACGCGAGACAGGCGGCAATGCCTACCGCCGCTACCTGCCTGCGGGCCGTAGCTTCATGAACATGAGCGTCAGCTACGAACGGCGCTGGACCTACGGCAGCGTGAGGGGCGAGACGGCAGCCGACGGCAATATGAACATGGCGCTGCTGCATATAGTGGAAACGCGCCCATGGCAGCCACTGACGCTGACAGCCATACACCGCTACTACCAGCGCGACTATGCCTCGCTGCAAGGCAGCAGCTTCGGCGAGAACAGCCGTCTGCAGAACGAGCATGGACTGTACATCGGCGCGACGTGGAAGCCAGGCAGCCGGTGGCTTGTGGCGGCATACGCCGACTATGCCCACTTTGCCGCGCCACGCTACCGCTGCTCTACCGCGAGCGACGCTGCCG
>FLNV01000828.1_pt1 | contig 11590 bp, 9 predicted proteins | sample 1140351 | NCBI WGS metagenome assembly FLNV01 (sample SAMEA3878207, study PRJEB12797) | bioreactor metagenome | biome: Moose rumen | place: Sweden | collected 2011-10 | reverse complement strand
CTCGGCAGCCTGGGGCTGCTGGGCAGGCTGCGGCTTTGCCTGAGCCTTCTGAGGTGCGGGAGCCGGCTTGGCAGCATGAGCGGGCTGTGCGTTCTGGCCAAGCTCTACCAGATAGGGTACTCCGTTTACTGATACGGCAACCGACTCACCAGTCACTTCGCCTACGACGACGGTGTATGGTGTGCCGTTGATGGTATATTTGTATTCTTTCATGGTTCTTTGATTTAAGGGTGTGCTGTCATGGTCTGGGCATAGCCATTCCACTGTGTATGATGTTCGGCAATGGTGATAATGCCAGTCTCTACGTCGTGAGCGTTGCCCACCTGGTGCTGGTGCAGGGCAAGCGCTATGGCTGCATATACTTCGTTGTTCATAGCCTTATTTTTTTATTAACCATTGACTATTGACCATTGACCAATGTTCAATTTTCAATTTTCAATGTTCAATCTTCAATGTTCAATCTTCAATGTTCAATGTTCAATGTTCAATGTTCAATGTTTTACATCGGTATGTTGCCGTGCTTCTTGGCGGGCAGCGCGTCGCGCTTGGTGGCCAGCTGGGCCAGGGCACGGCAGATGCGGAAGCGTGTGTTGCGCGGCTCTATCACGTCGTCGATGTAGCCATACTTGGCAGCCTGGTAGGGGTTGGCGAACAGTTCGTTGTACTCGTCCTCCTTCTCGGCTATGAAGGCCTTGACGTCCTCGCCGGCATCCTTCTTGGCCTTTGCCTCCTTTGCATAGAGAACGGCGGCGGCTCCCGAGGCGCCCATCACGGCAATCTCGGCCGACGGCCATGCATAGTTCAGGTCGGTGTGCAGCTGCTTCGAGCCCATCACGATGTGGCTGCCGCCGTACGACTTGCGCAGCGTGACCGTAATCTTGGGCACGGTGGCCTCGCCGTAGGCGTAGAGCAGCTGGGCTCCGTGCAGAATGACGGCGTTGTACTCTTGGCCGGTGCCGGGCAGGAAGCCGGGCACGTCAACCAGCGACACGATGGGAATGTTGAATGCATCGCAGAAGCGCACGAAGCGGGCGCCCTTACGCGAGGCGTTCACGTCAAGCACGCCGGCGTAGCACGAGGGCTGGTTGGCCACCACGCCCACGCTCTGCCCGTTGAAGCAGGCAAAGCCCACTATGATGTTGCGGGCAAACTTGGGCTGCACCTCAAGGAACTCGCCGTTGTCAACCACGGACGATATAACCTTGTACATGTCGTAAGCCTCGTTGGGGTTCTCGGGGATTATCTCGTTCAGCGAGTCCTCCATGCGGTTGATGGGGTCGTTGCACTGACGGCGCGGGGCCGTTTCCATGTTGTTCTGCGGTATGTAGCTCAGCAGCAGCTTTATCATCTGTATGCCCTCTTCCTCGGTCTTGGCCGTGAAATGGGTCACGCCGCTCTTGGTCGAGTGTACCGAGGCACCGCCCAGGTGTTCCTGGTCGATATCCTCTCCAGTGACGGTCTTCACCACCTTTGGGCCGGTCAGGAACATATAGCTGGTACCCTCCATCATCAGCGTGAAATCGGTCAGTGCCGGCGAATAGACGGCGCCGCCTGCGCATGGGCCAGCTATCATTGATATCTGCGGAATGACGCCAGAGGCCAGGATATTGCGCTCGAATATCTCGGCATAGCCTGCCAGGGCGTTAATGCCCTCCTGTATGCGTGCGCCGCCCGAGTCGTTAATGCCTATGCAGGGCGCACCCATCTTCATTGCCATGTCCATCACCTTGCATATCTTCTGGCTCATGGTCTCGCTGAGCGAGCCTGCATGCACGGTGAAGTCCTGTGCGAAGACGAAGACCAGACGCCCGTCGATGGTGCCGCTGCCGGCCACCACGCCGTCGCCGAGGAACTGCTTCTTCTCCATGCCGAAGTTGTGGCAGCGATGTTCCTTGAACATGTCATACTCCTCGAAGCTGCCTTCGTCCAGCAGCATTGCTATGCGCTCGCGGGCGGTGTATTTGCCGCGCTGGTGTTGCTTCTCGATGGCCTTCTCACCACCGCCGAGACGCGCCTGCTCGCGCTTCTCTATCAGTTGCTTGATCTTTTCTAATTGCTTGCTCATTGCTTTAATTGTCAATTATCAATTATAAATTCCGAATTTACTCAGGGTGTTCGCACAGCTCGGTCAGCACGCCTGCTGTTGACTTCGGGTGCAGGAAGGCAATGTTCAGGCCTTCGGCGCCCTTGCGGGGTTGCTGGTCTATCAGGCGGATGCCCTTCTCGCTCACTTCGGCTAGGGCATTGGCCACGCCGTCCTCGATGCAGAAAGCCACGTGGTGGACACCCTTGTTGCCCTTGTCCATCCATTTCTGTATGGTGCTTTCGGGGCTTGTGGGCTCCAGCAGCTCAATCTTCACCTCGCCGCAACGTAGGAAGGCGGTCTTCACCTTCTGGTCTTCCACGGTCTCGATGTTGTAGCACTTCAGGCCCAGCACGTTCTCAAAGTAGGGCAGACTCTCTTCAATGCTCTGGACGGGAATGCCCAGATGTTCGATGTGTGAAATTTTCATTTTTTTTATTGTATAGGTTAATGTTCTGTTATCACAGCTACTGCAATTTCGCCGCAAAGTTACTCATTTCTTTCTGAGCCGCCAAATTTTCGGTATAAAAACCGCCGGCGGTGGGTCACTGTCATGGTGCTTGCCGATACTGTTTCAGTCGTTCGGTGTGTTTACTGTTAGTCCGATTGTCTATTCACGGAACACAAGTGGTTAAGATTAGAGCAAAAAAAGAAGAAAAAACAAAAGAAACTTAACCAAAAACTTGCAGAACTCAACCAAAAAGCTTACCTTTGCAGGCGAAAATAACAAAAAATAAAGAAATATGGCTAAGTTATGCAGTCAAAATGGTTAAGTAAGTCAAGACAATGGTAAAGTAAATGTAAGTTTTGGTTAAGTACGGCCTCGGCGAAGGTACGGAAAACAACCAAGACAATAAAGAACAACAAAACTATGGACGCAAATGACGTGAAACGACTCTGCACGCTGGGTGAAAACAGCAAGGTACAGTACAAGCTCGTCGTGGACGACCCGTCGAAGATAGCCAAAGAGATAACCGCTTTTGCCAATCATCGGGGTGGCATCATCCTTGTCGGGGTGGAAGACAAGACCGGCGTTGTCAAGGGTCTAAGCTACGAGCAGGTGCAGCGGTTCAGTCGCGATATAGGCAATGCTGCCAACGAATGGGTGCGCCCCACCGTCTATCTACATACAGAAACGGTCAGCGTAGATGGCAAGACCGTGCTGGCTGTGCATGTTGACGAGGGCAAGAACAAGCCATATAAGGACTTGGGCGGCAACATCTGGATAAAGCAAGGCAGCGACAAGCGCCGCGTGACGGAAAACGCCGAGATACTGTCGCTGTTTCAGGAGTCGGGCAGTTTCCGTCCTGACGAGCGTGGTGTGCGCAACACCACTGTCAATGACATCGACCTCTTGTTGGTCAGCGACTACCTTGACAAGTACTACGGCAAGCAGGCCAGCGACTTCGGCCTAACGTTGGAGCAGCTGCTGCAGAACCTACAGATACTGACAGCCGCTGGTCAGGCGACGTTGGCTGGCCTGCTCTTTTTCGGCAAGAGCCCGCAGCGGTTCGAGCCGGCCTTTGAGATTAAGGCAGTGTCGTTCTTTGGCAATGACATGGGCGGGCTGGACTACCGCGACAGCCGCAACATCACGGGCACCATACCTCGCATGTTCAGCGACGGCATGGCGTTTCTCAATGCCAACCTTCACCATCTGCAGGCTGGTCAGTCGTTTAATTCGGTTGGCAAGCTGGAGGTTTCTGAGCTGGCCCTGCGTGAGCTGTTGCAGAATGCGCTGGTGCACCGCGACTATCTGGAGCAGGCTCCTGTCCGCATCATGCTGTTCGACAATCGTGTTGAGATAGTCAGCCCCGGTGGTCTGCCGCGCGGCATAGAGGTTGAAGACATACTCTTCGGCAGGACTAAGCAGCGCAATCCGCTGATGGCTGCGTTTTGCGCCAGGACGATGGACTATCGCGGCCTTGGCACCGGTATTCTGCGTGCCAGGAAAGAGGAGCGCAGCCTGCGCTTCGAGAATATCGATGGCGGTCAGTTTAAGGCTGTGATAGATCGCCCGGGGGATTTCCGCGCCATTCCCGACTATCTGCATCAGCGGTCTGCCGGCGGCTCGCCGGTGTCCGACCATTGTGTGCACGAGGAGCTGGTCTTGCCGCCGCCGGTCTCTTCGCGTCCGGATGTGCTGCGGGCGTGTCCGTCTCTGTCGCCCAAGGTAGCCGGCGATGCCAACAGGCTGCTGGCTTTCTGCCGCTACAGCTATCAGGGCGTGCTTGAGATGATGGCCGCCGTGGGCTACACCAGTCGCACCAGCTTCCGGCGCAAGCTGCTCACCCCGCTGCTCGAGGCCGGCCTGCTGGAGCTGGAGTATCCGCACAGTCCCAACAGTCCGAAGCAGCGCTACCGTGCCAGGCTCGTCGCTATGTGACATTCGACCGCGGTGTGCGGCTGTCCACCGTCTGTCTGCTGAAGATGGTGCGGCCGTCGCGGTCGATGTTTGCCTTTAGCTCGGGGTTGTGTATGTCGGCGTAGATGTTGGTGTCGAAGAAGTAAGGTATGTGCGACTCGTAGAGCATGTCGTTCAGCGTGCGCAGTGTATGCCTGTTGCAGCCTTTGCCCTTCAGCGAGATGTCAATGTCTGACGCGTGCCAATAGTCGCCGCGTGCTCGCGACCCGTAGATGACGGCCTCGTCAATCTCTGGCACCGAGGCCAGTATCTGTACAAGCTCGTTGTATGATCTGTCGGTCAGTCCGTACATGATAGTTGTTTCATCTTTTTCAGAAGGTCTTCCAGCATTGGGTGGTACGAGCATACGATGTCGTCGATAACGTCGGTTGCGGTTTGCTCGTCATATATCGTCAGTTGTTTTTACTGGAGGCAAAGTTAGATTTTTTGCACGATTCTGCCAAATGTTTGCCCGACTTTTTGCTGCTGCTTGTGTGTTCTGACATGAAAAAACCGACGGCATCGCCCTGTTGCAGGGTGGTGCCGTCGGAATGTTAGCTGTGTGTATGCGCTATATGGCTTAGTCGTTCTCGGCCAGTCCGCTGTAGCGTATGCCGCTAACCTTGTACTGGGTGTAGCCGTCGTCGGGGAACCAGGGGTCGTTCTTGTACTTGACGAAGAAGATGATGCTGTCGGCGGGCGAGCCGTTGTTCTGGCGGCCGGCACCACGCAGTATCTTACCCTCGATGGTGACAGGCATGGCCACTTCCTCGTGTACCAGTGAGTCGCGCATCTGAGGCTCTGTCTTGTCCTCGTCAACCCAGATGGTGTCGCCCTTCTCGTCGCGGTCCACCACGGAGACAAACCACTGGTAGCCCTCGCCGAAGTTCTCGGCCTCGGTAGAACGGAAGGTCAGAGCGTCCTGATTGATGCTCACCTTGGCCTTGATGGTGTAGGTGGGATAGGAGAAGCCGTAGCGGTTCCAGTAGCTGTTATAGTCGGCAGCGAAGTTGCCGATGCCCAGGTTGTCCACCCACATCTCCGAGGCCGAGTTGCCAGCGGTGTTGTAGGTCAGGATGAGCGTCCTTGGGTTATCAAGTCCGAAATAGTTCTCACCGTCATTATAGCCGGTGATATTGCCATCCTCGTCATACTGTGGCACGTGGATGGGCGTTCCGTTGTCGTCAACGGCATCCACGGTGCAGTACCACTGACCGGCCATGCTCTGGGTGGCAGTGCCGCCTATCTCTTCCTTCTCGCACGCGACGAAGGCGGTGGTTCCGAGAAGCAGAGCTGCAAAATATAATACTTTCTTCATTGTTCTTTACTTTGTTAATGTTACATACATGGGATCGCCGTCGAAGTCAAGCAGCAGGCTGATGGTGCCGCTCTCGGGGTCGTAGGTGCCGGTGGTGATGCTGATGGGAATGCCCCAGTACCAGGAGCCCTGTGCCACGAGCGTCACGGTGTTGTCGCTGTTCAGCTGGATGACCGACTCAAGGAAGAAGTCGTAGCCGTAGGCATCATAGCCCGGGTAGCGTCCGTAGCAGTAGAAACCGCCGGCCAGGTCGTTGATGAGGTAGGTGCCGTCGCCGCGGTCGGTGATGGTGACTGGCAGGTTGTAGTAGTGGCGTGTGCCGTACTGAGCCTCACTCCAGTAGGTGCTGGCGAAGTTGTTGCGGTCCACCACGTTCACGGTGCGCGAGGCGGTGGCGGCGAAGCCGTCAGGGTTGGTCACGCTGTAGTTGACCGTGTAGAAGCCGCAGGCGTTGGTGTTCAGGTTGCTCGTGGTGACGATTTGGTCAGACACGTCCTCGCCGTTCATGGTGGCCACGCAGCCCGGGTCATTGAAGGCCTCGCCCTTCTGCGTTGACACCTTCTCGTCGCCGTTCATTTCCAGTATGGCGTAGTAAGTGATGCGGCTCTTGCCCTCCGACTCCTCGTCGCTGCAGCTGCTAAACGTGATTGCTGCAGCAGCCAGAGCCATTAAGAAAAATATATTCTTCTTCATAAGTAATTGTCAATTTTGAATTATCAATTATCAATTGTCGAGTTACTCACCCCAGAAGATGGGAGTGGCGTAGCCTTTGAAGTCGGGCGTATTGCCGTTGCGGGCCGATGAACTCTCGGCGTAGGGCCAGCGCTCCAGTATCTTGTTGGGACCCAGCTTGTCTTCCACCTGGATGGGGGTGTAGAGCGTGCCGGGTACGTACAGCTCGGGCTTGTAGGAAGAGTCGTCGCGCTGGTTGTACATTTGGTCGCCGGTGACGCTGCCGAAGGCGGGATAGTTCAGACGGCGGGCCTCACACCAGGCCTCAAAGTTGTTGGTTCCGGCCAGTGCAATCCACTTGGAGATACCGATGGCCTGCTTGTAGTTCTGCTGGCTGTAGGGGAACTTGGCTATCACCTGGTCGGCACCGCCCACGCCTGCCGTGGCGCACGAAGCCTCGATGGCTGCGTTGTAGTGAGCCTGAGCCTCGGCAGTGTTGTTCTGACGGGCGTAGTACTCAGCGAGGAAGAACTCTACCTCGGAGCGGGTAATCAGGTAGACGGGCATGTCGTAGGAAGCCACGGGACGGCACCAGTACGTAGACTTGTAGCTGTCTGACGTAGAGAAGTTGCTGCCCGAGATGCTGCCGGTGTACTCGCCAGAGCCGTTTGCGTCAAAGAAGGCGGCCAGACGCGGGTCCTGATAGACCACCTCGTCGTTCTCGTCCTTCTGCAGCATGGTGCCGATGATGGCCACGTTGGCCACCACGTTGATTTGGGTGGAACCCCATGCAGCCGAGAACTCCTCAGCATAGAAGGGGCTCATGCCACCCGACTCGTTAGTCCAGCAGCCTTCGTAGGCCACGTCGCCCTCGGGGAAATTGTCCTCGGCCACGAGGGCGGCCAGCTTGGAGGCCACGTCACTTGCGGCGTCAATCTCACGCATCATCAGCTTCAGCTTCACGGCGTTGGCAAACTGAATCCAGCTGGCGGCCGTCTTGCCGGGGAAGAGGAAGTTGGTGGCCACCTGATCGCCAGACTGTACCTTCTCTAAAGCCTCGTCTATCTCGGCCAGCAGGGCTGCATAGATGTCCTTGCCGTTGTCGTACTTAGGCGAGGAGATGCTGGCATCGAAAGCCTCAGAGAAAGGCACCTCGCCGTAGCAGTCCACCAGCGCCTGATAGGTGAAGGCGCGCAGTGTGGTGGCAGCCAGATAAGTGCCCCACTTACCGCTCTGCTGTGCTATGGAGCGGATGGTCTGCAGGTTCTTCAGCGTGCGTGAGTTCAGCTGCGTGTAGGTGCTGCTGGAGCGTGTGGCCGACATCTTGAACTGTGAGTAGTCCAGATAGTTGCTCGTGCCGAAGGTCTGGGCATAGTGCTGTGCATAGTAACCGCCGGTGATGCGCAGGAAGTCGCCATAGCTGGCGGCGAGGTTCATCTCGGCTGCGGGCATCAAGATGTCTGTCGTCATGTTGCTCTCGGCGGGCGAGTTGGGGTCCTGGTTGATGTCAAGGTAGCTGTCGCACGAGGTGGTGACAAGCAGTCCCAGGGCAAATGCTGATATAATGGTTATTTTCTTCATATTGTAATGTCCTCCTTACTTGTTTAGAATTTCACACCGATGTTGAAACCGAAGTTGCGGCAGGCGGGGTTAGAGTAGAGTTCGCCGAACAGGCCCTCCAGGTCATTGCCGTAAGAAGAGGCTTCGGGGTCGATGTAGCGGTTGCTCTTGTGTGTCCAGGTGAACAGGTTGTTGGCAAACACCGACACGGTCACGTCGCTCAGGTAAGCCTTGCTGACAATCGACTTGGGCAGCGAGTAGGCCAGGGTGATGTTGCGCAGCTTGACATAAGAGCGGTCCAGCAGGTAGAACTCGCCACCCTCGGCGGCACCAGCCTTGTTGAAATAGTCCTGATAGCTGCCGTCGCTCAGGTAGATGGGCGTGGTGTTCTCGGTGCCGTCGGCATAGACTGAGTTGGGTATGATGAACGGGTTACGGTCGTTGTAGGTAGTGGCCTCGCCGTTGCCGGTGAACTGCATCAGGTTCTTGGTGCGCGAGAACATGTAGCCGCCCTTGCGCACGTCGAGTGCTGCACTCAGCGTCAGACCCTTCCACGACAGCGATGTGGTCACGCCGCCGGTCCAGTCGGGGTTCACGTTCTTGCCGGTGTCCTTCACCTCGTCGGTCAGCAGAGGCTGTCCGCTGGCACCCACGATGAGCTTGCCGTCCTCGGTGTACTGGGGCAGGTAGGTGAACAGCTCGCCCATGGGCAGGCCCTCCACGGCGCGCATGTAGACAGCGTCGTCGCCGGCCGAGAAGCCGTTGATGTTGACCATGCCACCGTCGAGACTCTCAGGCATCGAGATGACCTTGTTGCTGTTCTTTGAGAAGTTGAAGCCCAGTTCCCAGCGGAAGTCCTTGGTCTGCACGGGCACGGTGTTGACCAGCAGCTCCACGCCGCGGTTGCGCACCTTACCGAAGTTGGTCACCATATAGCTGTAACCGGTTGCAGGGTCTACAGGCAGGGTGAAGATCTGGTCGTTGGTGTTACGGTTGTAGTAGGCGGCATCGATGTTGATGCGGTTGTTGAAGAAGGCCAGGTTCAGACCCACCTCAAACTCGGTGGTCATCTCGGGCTTCAGCGAGGTGCTGCCAGCGGTAGCGGCTGCCTGGAAGGAGTTCACGCCGTTGAAGGGGAACTTGGTCAGGTCTCTGCCATAGTATCCGTCGCTGTAGCCCTGCACGTAGCGGGGATAGACCAGATAGGTATCGGCGTCGTTACCTGTCTTACCGTAGGCCAGACGCACCTTTCCGAAGGTGAGGATGTTGTTCTTGGGAACGACGTTGGTGAAGATCCAGCTCAGAGTGGCACCGGGGTAGAAATAGTGGTTCTTCTCCAAGGGCAGGGTGCTGGACCAGTCGTTACGTGCGGTCAGGTCGAGGAAGAGCATGTCGTCCCAGCCCAGGGTGATGTCGCCGAAGAGACCCACCTGGCGGCGCTTATACTGATTCTCATAGATGTTGGTGTAGGTGGCACCATTGCTCAGGTCCCAGAAGCCAGTGTAGAAGGTCAGACCGTCGGTCTGGTTCTGGGTGTAGGTCTGATAGCGCTCGTTCAGGTTGACACCCACCAGCACGTTCACGTCCAGCTTGTTGTCCAGGTACTTGTCCTTGAAGTTGGCCAGGAAGTCGTGGTTCAGCTCATACTTGCGCAGATAGGTGGTAGCCACGAGGCCCGACTGGTTCATGTTAGAGGGAGCGTAGCCGTAGTCCTCGTTGATGAGTGCATCGTCCAGGGCTATCTCGGGCACGCCCACCTTGTGGTCGTAGTCGGTGTAGTCGAAACCGAAGCGGTAGGTCAGCGTCAGCTGGCGGATGGGGTTGATGTCAGCCTGTATCTTGCCGAAGACCTGCTTCGAGTCGTTGTGGTTGTAGTTGTTCTCAATGGCCCAGTAGGGATTGGTGATGCCGTAGGGCGTGTACCATGCCTCGGGGGTATTGAAGGGAGAAAAGAGATCCTTGCGGTCCACCAGGCTGATGTCGCGCGGGAACTCATAGATACCGTCTATCATCGAGGCGCCCTGGAAGGTGGCCACGGTGTTGGTGTTCGACTTGGCGAAGTTGACGTTTGAAGACAGCTTGAACCAGTCGGTAGCCTGATAGCTGCCGCGATAGGCGATGGTGTTACGCTTGTAGGTGTCCTTGTCGCCGGGTATGATACCGTTCTCCGAGGTGTAGGAGTAGCTCAGGTAGTAGGTCATCTTCTGGTCGTTGCTCACGCCGTTCAGTGCCACGCTGTGCGAGGTGCTGACGCCCGTGTCGAAGAAGTCCTTGATGTTGCTCTCTACTGCAGAGTACTCGTGAATGAGCTGCTGGTGGTTCCAGATGGGACCATAGACCTGCGTGGAGCCGTCCATCTCGGGACCCCACGAACCGTTCTCGATAAAGGTCTGCTTGCCGTTCCATCCCTGTCCATACTTGTTCTGGAACTTAGGCAGGGTGCTGACCTTGCGCCACTGCACGCCGCCGTCGTAGGTTATCTGGAAGTTCTTTCCACCCTGCTGCTTGCCGCTCTTGGTGGTGATCATGATGACACCGTTGGCGGCGCGGCTGCCGTAGAGGGCCGTAGCGGCGGCACCCTTCAGCACGGTCATGTTCTCAATGTCGTTGGGGTTGATGTTCGAGATACCGCCCACGGCATTGGTTATCTCGTCAGAGTTCTGTGCGCGGCTGCCGGTGAAGGTGGTCTGCTGCAGGGGCACACCATCCACCACGTAGAGCGGCTGGTTGCTGCCGTTGATAGAGCTGATACCGCGGATGATGACCGAGTTGGCCTGTCCGGGGTCGGAAGAGGTGGTGTTGATTTGCACACCGGCCACCTTACCGGCCAGTGCCGAGGTGACGTCAGACAGGTGTCCGGCCACCAGTTCCTCATTGTCGAGCGTCTGAGCCGAGTAGCCCAGCGTCTTCTGCTGGCGCGAGATGCCCATGGCGGTCACCACAATCTCGTCCAGGTTGGAGCTGCCGTTACGCAGCATGATGCGCATGTTGGGACGTGCGCTTACCTCCAGTGGCTCCATGCCAACGTATGTGAAGCGCAGCATCGACTTGCCCTGAGGCACGGTCAGCGAGAAACGTCCGTCACTGCCTGTCACCGTACCCGTGCTGGTGCCTACCACGAGGACAGACACGCCCACGACGGGCTGGCCGTCGTCCTGCGAGAGGACTATGCCGGTGACTTTCGTCTGGGCCAGGGCTGCGCCTACGCAGAGGAGCAGGCTGGCCAGAATCATGGTCAATCTTTTACCCATAGTTCTTGTCGTTTTTTTTGATGTGATAATATTAATGTATAGTTTTGGAAAAAATTATAGCCGCCCAAAGTGCCATATTGTTACACTTTGGGCGGCAAAATTAGATAATTATTCTTAAACGTGTGTTTATTTTAACAATTAGTGCTTAATTTGTCTTAAATAGTTGACACATGTTAAGAATTTCCTCCTCGGCCAGCTCCTTCACGGCCAGCTGTATCTGCTCGGTGGGGTAGGGCAGCTGGCGCAGCATGTCGGGGCTCAGTCCGCGGTCGCCGGCCTTGGCTGCCGCCTCCATCACAGCC
>FLNV01001691.1_pt1 | contig 11606 bp, 12 predicted proteins | sample 1140351 | NCBI WGS metagenome assembly FLNV01 (sample SAMEA3878207, study PRJEB12797) | bioreactor metagenome | biome: Moose rumen | place: Sweden | collected 2011-10 | reverse complement strand
TCTTTCATCATTTCTTGCGGAGAGAGCGGGATTCGAACCCGCGGTACCCTTTTGGAGTACACACACTTTCCAGGCGTGCTCCTTAAACCACTCGGACATCTCTCCAGTGCCTCTCCATTCCCCTCGACCTTATCTGAAATCGTTGCCAAAAGTACGCATTTTTTCAATTGGCAAACAAAAATATTTGATTTTTTCTTCCAACATTTTCTCAAATGCTTGAATCATAGCATCAAACGGTCATTTCCCCACGGATGGAAATTTGCAGGATTTCGCGGATTCGGCCTTGCGGAAGCCCTTCGCCGATGAGGTACATGAGCTTGGCCACGGCTGCTTCGGTGGTCATGTCGTAGCCGCTGAGCACGCCGATGCGGGCCATGTCGAGGCTGGTCTCGTAGCGTCCCATCTCCACCGATCCGGCCTTGCACTGCGTGATGTTGAGGATGATGAGCCCGCCGTCGATGGCTTCCTTCAAGGCGTCGAGGAACCACGAGGCGGTAGTGGCGTTGCCCGAGCCGAAGGTCTCCAACACCAAGGCCTTCAGGCCGGGCGTCTTGAGCGAATGGCGCACGAAGTCCTCGGAGATGCCGGGGAAGAGCTTCAGGATGCCGACGTTGCGGTCCATGTTGATGTGTACCTTCAGTTTCTTGAAGTTGGGCTTCAGGATGCGCTCCTTATTATATTTGATGTGGACGCCCACTTCGGCCAAGTGCGGATAGTTGGTCGAGGCGAAGGCGTTGAAGTTCTCGGCGTTGAACTTGGTGGCGCGGTTGCCGCGCAGCAGTTGGTTTTGGAAGAAGATGCACACCTCGGGCACAATGGGCGTTTCGTCGTCCTTGGCGGCGGCAATCTCGATGGCGGCAAGGAAGTTCTCGCGGCCATCGGTGCGCACCACGCCCATAGGCAGCTGCGAACCCGTCAGCACGACGGGCTTGTTGAGGTTTTCGAGCATGAAACTCAGTGCCGAGGCGGTGTAGGCCATCGTGTCGGAGCCGTGAAGCACCACGAAGCCGTCGTAATGCTCATATTCCTCCCCGATTTTCGTCGCGAGGCGGATCCAGAAGTCGGGCGACATGTTGGACGAGTCGATGAGCGGGTCAAAGGAATAGAAGTCAATCTGATAGCCGAAGTTCTTCAACACGGGGAGGTGGGCGTAGATGTTGTCGAAGTCGAAAGGCACCAAGGCACCCGACGTGGGGTCTTGCATCATGCCAATGGTGCCGCCGGTATAGAGCACCAAGATGGAAATTTCTTCTTTGCTTTGCATAACGTATGCGTTTTCTTGCGGGGTGCAAAGGTACGGCTTTTTTTCGCTTGAAGCCAAATTTTTCGTTACCTTTGCGGCATGAAAACCATCGCCCGCATCCACACCGACTTCCCGACCAAGTTCGGCATTCCAAGGCAGAGCGGCATCGTGGCCTCGCTGCAAGGGCGCATCGTGTTTGAGCCTGACTACCGCAACGCGGAGGCCGTGCGCGGCTTGGAGGCGTTTTCGCACCTCTGGCTGCTGTGGGAGTTCTCGGAGGCCGTGCGCGACACTTGGTCGCCCACCGTGCGTCCGCCCCGCTTGGGCGGCAACGTGCGCATGGGCGTGTTCGCCACGCGCTCGCCGTTCCGACCCAATCCCATCGGGCTGTCGTCGGTGAAATTGGAACGCATCGAAATCGACCCGCAACTCGGCCCCGTCGTTTGCGTTTCAGGCATCGACCTGATGGACGGCACGCCGATTTACGACATCAAGCCCTACATCGCCTACACCGACAGCCATCCCGAAGCCGTCAGCGGATTCGCCACGACACCGGCGGAATATCTTTTGGAAGTGGATTTTGCGGAGGAATGGCTGTCGAAAATACCGCTCGACAAAAGGGAAGGCCTGAAAGCCGTGCTTGCGCACGACCCCAGGCCTCAGTACCATGAAGACCCAAACAGAATCTATGGCCTTCGTTTCGACGCTTTTGATGTCCGTTTCAAGGTGGACGGAAACCGTCTTGAGGTGGTCGAAGTGGTGTCGTTCACTTAATTTTCTCCACCGCCGTCTGCAAGATCTTGCCGTCTGTCTTGTCGTAGACATAGGTCAAGATATAGCATTGGTCGGCATTGTAGGCTTCGTCAATCTCGGCAGTGTGCTGAAGGGCGAACTCGTCGTTGACGAAGACTTGGCCTTCGCTCAGAAAGTCGCCGTCGAAGCCGTTCAACGTGCCACGAAACACGTTGCGGAACACATAGTTGTCGTCCACGCCACCCGGAACGGTCTGCTTCCCGACGATGCTGTCTTCCACCAAGCACACGCTGACATACAGTTGCCCGACGACATCGGAGGTGGCCACCACATCCGACTCCACTTTCAGTTGGCGTGTCGCCTCGTCGTAGCTGTTGCTGATGGTGATGTCGAAAGTCTGAGCTTCGGCGAGGGCGTCGGCCACCGGCGTGTCGATTTGCTCGACATAAAGGGTGTTGCCGTCAGTCAAGGCCACATGGTCGACGGCAAACAGTGGGTTCGACGAGTTGTTGTTGTACCACTCCGTGCCTTCTTCCGTTCTGAAGTCGGGGAATCCGCCTACCGGCATGGCCAAGAAGCCGGCGTGGACGCTCAAGATGAATACGCGGTCTTCGCCCAAGCGGTGCTGCAACTCGTGGGCAGCCGTGGCCGCCTCGGGGCAGTTGACGCAACGCACGCCCGTGAAGTCCTTGATGAGCACCGTCTTGCTGCCGCCCGTAGGCGTGTAAGGCTTGTGCGGATTGTCGATTTTGTCGCAGCTCGCCGATGCCAACATCAGGGCCGCTACTATTGTGATTATGGATATTTTCTTCATTTTTACCGATTTAGAATGATGTTGAAACCGTTAAAGTGACACCCGATGATGCAGGCACCGTGCGGCACACGCCGCCCACGCACACCACGCCTTCGCTTTGGCGACCGCCGCTCAGCATGACGCGGGTGGCATCGTGGATATAGGTGACCGTGCCCGTGAAGTAATGGTCGCGGTACTCCTCGACGGGGTTGCCGTAGTTCCACTTGTCGGCGATGGAGAAGGCCCAGTGCGGGTTGATGCTGTATTCGAGCAAGGCCGCCGCCCAGTCGCCGCGCTTCTGGTAGTCCTTCACCTCGCTCTCGTCGTACTCGTAGCCTTTGTGTACCTCCTTTTCCCAAAGTCCTTGAAGCTCAAGGCGCAGGCTCTGTTTCCTGTTGATCTTGTAGGTCACGTCCATGAAGCCGATGTTGGCCTGCACCACGGGAGCGCCGGCATGGCCTTCGATGGTCTCGATGTCGTAATAGAGGTTGATGTATTGCGCCGTGATGTGCCAGTCCTTATTGATCTTCTTGTCTATCTCGAAGTTGATGTCGCGGAAGAAGCGGTGGTCGCTGACGGCGAAGAAGTTGGACGTATAGCCCAAGGTGCCTTTCTTGTTGAGCACCATCTGTCCGTCGGCCATGATGGAGTCGCGCACGATGTCGTTCACTTGACTCATGTTGAAAGCCAATTTGGTACCATATTTTCCGCCGAGGGCCGTGCCTTTCGGGATGGTGTAGTTGATTTGCAGTTGTGCCGCCATCTCGCCGTTGGGTTGGGTCGAGTAGGTGTACATCGACGGCAGGCTGTGGGTGTGCGTATAATTAATAGGTGGGATGAAGTTGATGTCCAAGTCGTTCTGCTTGCCTGTGTACATCGACTTGAAGCTCATGTTGTCGACACGCTTCACTTGAAGGACGGCACCGAAGCCCTTTTGCGAATAACTCAGCGACGACAGTATGGCGCGGCCTTCCTTGTAGATGAAGTTGTTGATGGCCGACGGGTCGTTGATCTTGTAGGCGTATTCCGTACTGAAGGCCCAGTTGCCGTAGCCCAAGTTGATGCGGGCAGCCGCTGCGCCCACGTTTTCGGGGATGTAGTAGAATAGGCTTTGGTCGTACTGTTTCTTGCTGACGAAGCTGCCGCCAATCGTCATGCTGAACTTGGAGTCGTTGAGTGAGGCGATGCTTTGGTTGAGGTTCCATTCGCCGTCAACGCCGCGCACGATGCCTCGATAGTCGTCGGCGGCGAAGTCGCGCTCAAGATAAGGTGCCCAAAAGTAACGTTGGCGGCCATACACGCCCTTCAAGGTCACGCCACGGGTGGGACGCACCACCACGCGGGCACCGCGCAGGGCGTTGTCCATGCCCAAAGACCACTCCTCGTAGGTGCGAAACACGAGGCCGCTCCCAAACTGGTCGTAGATGTCGCCCACGGTCATGCCGATGAAGCCGTTGTCGTAGGTGGCGAAGAAATTGGCCACGCCCACGCCGTTCAGCTCGCTGCGGAAGCCGTTCATCTCAGGCAAGAAAGCCTCGAAACGGATACCCGCCGAGAAGTGGCCGTTGGTGTAGCCCACCTTACCGAAACCATTGATACCCAATTTCTTGCCGTTGAGGTCGGTGATGTCGATACCCTCATCGAGCATGTAATACTGGGCATCGGTCTGGAAGCTGCCGTTCACTTGGCTGTTTTCGATGAACGACTGGGCACTCACTCTGAGACTCAAAGCCAGAGCGAGTGCGCTTAATAAGAGTATATGTTTACGCATAAATGTGTCTATTTTGACTTCGAGACACGGGACTGCGCGACTGCGGGACAAACCCAAGTCTCGTGTCCCGCAGTCTCGTAGTCTCGCGTCAAATGATTACTTTTTCTTCTTCGCGACTTTCAGAATCTCTTCGTAGAGGTCTTCTTCGCCGCCTTCGATGTAGCCCGTGTGCTGGTAGACGAGTTTGCCGTTGCCGTCGAAGAGGAAGGTGTGAGGCGGGTTGCTGACGTTCATGGCACGTTTGAGGTCGCTGTTCACGTCGAGCAGGACGTCAAAGTCCCAGCCCTTGCCTTCCACGACGGGCTTCACCTTGGCCGTTGAGCGCGAGTCGTCGATGCTGACGGCATAAAGCTTCACACCGGTTTCGTCCACCCAGTCTTGGTACACGTCGTTCAAGGCATTGTGCTCCTTGATGCACGGTCCGCACCAAGTGGCCCAAAACGTGAGAACGATGGGGTTGCCGTTGTTCGACAGCTGGGAGATGTTCACATCCTTGCCGTTCAGGTCCTTCAAGGTGACGCTCGGCAGGTCCGATTTCGATTGCGCATAAAGCCCCGACACCATCAAGGCCATCATTAAAAACGCTGTTAGTCTTTTCATATTGATTTTAGATTTAAAGATTTCAGATTTCAAATTTCAGGATTTCAGATTTCAAGATTCTTCGAGCTGGCAATAGATTTCGAGTAGCTTGCAATATTTTTCGGCCCTGATGGCAACTTTCTTGACGACGTTTGGAATCAGGACACATTCTCCGGCATTTACAAATATCGCGCCATTTTCCCACACCAACGAAAAAATTCCTTCCAAAGGCATCAGAATCACGAAAGAGTCGAGGTTGGAGTAGTCCTTTTCCATCTCGCCTTGCAGTTGGAGGAGATTGGTCACAAAATACTGGCAATCAACCACATTAACCGTTTTGTTCATCACCTGTGGCACCTCGATTCTATAGTTGTCGGGTATGGTGCCGTCGATGGCCTCCACCGACTGCGGAATGTGCAGCTCGCGACGCATTCCGGCCACGTCGATGCGGTCCCAATCATAAATACGGTAAGTCGTATCGGATGTTTGCTGTATCTCGGCCACCATGATGCCCGGACCCAGCGCATGGACACGACCCGCAGGGATGAAAAACACATCGTCCTTCGCCACCTGCTCGTGGTTCAGCACCGATTGCAGTCGGTTGTCTTTCAACACATTGGCATAATCCATCCGTGTCAATGGGCGGTTGAAGCCCATGACGAGTTCGGCATCCTTGTCGGCCTGCATCACATACCACATCTCGGTCTTGCCGTTGCCCAAGCCGCGTTTCTCGGCTAACTCGTCGTCGGGGTGAACCTGCACCGAGAGCCAGTCGTTGGCGTCGATGATTTTCAGCAGCAACGGGAACTGCTCGCCGTATTGGTCGAACACCGAATCGCCCACAAGGTCGCCCATGAAGGTCTCCACTAAGTCGTTGATTTCGTCGCCCTCGAAGTCGCCGTTGGCGACCAAGCTCTGCTCGTCCCATAGGCCCGAGAGAAGCCACACTTCGCCGCAATTCGGCATTGGGCCGAAGTCCATGCCGAGCACATCCTTGATTTTGCGCCCGCCCCAGATCTTGCTTTTGAAGACGGGTTTGAATTTTAGTGGGTATAGTACGGTTTGCATCGCATACAAATTAAAAGATGGATTGGATGACCTTATCGACCATTTCGTCAAAATAAGGTTGTTTCATTCTGCTGATTCTTCGGATAACATCTCTTTCAATATTGCCCACCAGAAGATGACATTTGACATAACTCTTTTTCGGTAAAGGTATCGTCAACATAACATCTTCCAATTCAAAGCAATATTCAGGATTATAGGGCTTGGAGGAAATCATGCACAAATAAATGAAACCTTCTTTGTCTTGAAGCTCATCGTTTGAGACAATCACAGCAGGATGCGGTTTGAAGGAACCGTCGGGAAACAAGAAATTGATTTCTACGATGTCGCGTTGTGAATATTTCATGCCAGATGCTTTGAGAACAATTTTGCAGCGTTGTTTCTTGAAGTACACAGGAAAGCCTGTCTTTCCTCGTCTTCTGTCCATTCCTCCCATGCCGGATACGTTATGACCCCCGCCGCAAGCAACTTACGGATAAGTTCCAGAATCTTGGCGTTTTTTTCATCGTAACTAATAGTCATCGTTGTCATGTTCAGTCCTCCTATTTTCAGACCGCAATATTACGAATTATTTCTGACACCGAAAAAACAGATGTGAAAAAATTGTACTTTTGCCCCAAAAGAAAACCACGATGCAAAACCTCATCGAACTGCGCCATATCCTCCATGCGCACCCCGAACTTTCGGAGCATGAAGCCCTGACCAACAAGATCTTGAACGAATGGGTGAAACAGACCCAGCCCGACCAAATCATAGAGAAAATCGGCGGCTACGGGCTGGCGGCTGTCTATCAAGGCGCGAAGCCCGGCAAGCGCATCCTCGTCCGTGGCGACATTGATGCGCTGCACATACCCGAACCCAACGACCTGCCCTACCGCTCACAGAATGAGGGCGTTTCGCACAAATGCGGGCACGACGGCCACGCCACCATCCTCTGCGGCTTGGCGCAATGGCTCGGCGAGCAACGTCCCGACCAAGGCGAGGTGGTGCTGCTGTTCCAGCCCGCCGAGGAGACAGGGCAAGGCGCACAAGCCGTCATCGACGACCCACAATTTGCCCAAATCAAGCCCGACGTGGCATACGCGCTGCACAACTTACCCGGCTTCGAGAAAGGGAAAATCATGGTGAAGAAAGGCTGCTTTGCGGCGGCATCATTTGGCTTGAAAATGACCTTCGATGGTCGCACCGCCCACGCCTCGCAGCCCGAAACGGGGCACAGCCCTTCGGAACTTTTGGCCATGCTCATCCACCTGTTGGAGAAGAAACGCGAGCAGCTAAAGGCCGTCAAGCCGCTGACGACTTTCGTCATCACGCACGCCGTGTTGGGCGAGGAGACCTTTGGCGTTGCCCCAGGTCATGCCGAGATTTGGCTCACCTTGCGCAGCTTCGACGACCGCAACCTCGAACTGATGGCCTCGCAAGTCATCGAGCTTTGTCGCACCAAGGCCAAGGATTATCTCTTCGACTTCAACTTCACGATGCACGAAGCCTTTGCCGCCACCAACAGCGACGACCGTTGCGTGGAAACCATCGCGCAGGCAGCGCACAACCTTGAGTTAAGCCTCGGCCATGTGGAGGAGCCTTTCCGTTGGTCGGAGGACTTCGGAAGGTTCGGGAGCGTCTGCCCTATCGGCTTTTTTGGCATAGGTTCAGGCTTGGAGCAGCCCGCCCTCCACGACCCGATGTTCGACTTCCCTGACGATATTCTGGAAGTGGGGATGGGGATGTTTTGGGAAATCCTTAGGGTGGAGTTGGAAGTTGACAGTTGACAGTTGACAGTTGTTCCGTTTAGAGTTTAGAGTTTAGAGTTATCTTACAATTATAACAAATTGATGATCTCCGTGATGATGGCTCGCGAATAGGCGTTGGCCACTTCGACGATGAACTTGCCGAAGTCGACGCGGGCGTTGTGGTCGGCGGTGTCGCTGATGGTGCGGATGACGGTGAACGGCACGTTGAACTCCAAGCAGACCTGCGCCACGGCTGCGCCTTCCATCTCAACGCATTGTACGTCAGGCAAAAGCGACAGTATCTCGTTGCGTTTCTCGTCGCTGTTGATGAACTGGTCGCCGCTGGCGATGTCGCCGAAATGCAAAGTCGGCGCAAGGTGGAACTCCTTGACGGCCTCCTCGCCCACCATGCTCTCGACACCTTTATTAATAAGGTTCGTGATGGCGCGGCCCGCCACCTCGGTCAGTTCGGGGTCGCTGTTCACATAGACGCGGTTGAGCAAAGGCAGCTCGAAGCGCGAAAGCATGGGGCGTGCGTCCAAGTCGTGCTGCACGAGGCGACGGGAGACGACGATGTCGCCCACCTTGAGTCCGTCGGCCAAGGCGCCCGCCGTGCCGATGAAGAACAGGTCGGTGATGCCGAACTCCTGTATTAATAAGGTAGCCGTAATCGTTGCAGCTACTTTGCCCCATTTGGAGAAGGCCACCACGCAGCGCGTGTTGCCGATCTTACCCACCACGAACTCGCGGTTGGCGATTTTCACTGTCGTCTTTTCCGTCAGCAGGGCTTTCACCTCGTCGATTTCCTGCGCCATCGCGCCTAAAATTCCGATGTTTCTGGTCATGTTTTTGAAGATTTCAGGCTGCAAAAATAAAAAAATCCTATCTTTGCCAAAATTTATCCGGATGAAGAAAAAGAAAATCTGCATTTTTTGCGGCAGCAGCATGGGCTTCGACCCGATCTATCGGGAGAAGGCTGCCGAATTGGGCCATGCCTTGGCCGACAACGACTGCGAGCTGCTCTACGGCGGCGGCAACGTAGGCCTGATGAACGTCATCGCCGAAGTGATGAAAGAACGCGGTTGCCGCGTGGTCGGCACCATCACGCAACACCTGTTGGACATGCGCGTGGGCAGGCCCGACATCGACGAGCTGATTGTGGTGGAAACGATGGCCGAGCGCAAGAAAATCCTTGAGGACATGGCCGACGCCTTCATCGCCATGCCGGGCGGCGTGGGCACCATGGACGAGTTCTTCGAGGTGATGGTGCTCTCGCAACTGCGCGTCTTCGACAAGCCCGTTGCACTCTACAACGTACAAGGCTACTACGACGACATCGTCCGTTTCATCGACCGCGCCACTCGCGAGGGCTTCATCCACCGCGAACACGCCGACAACATCATCGTCAGCGACGACCCGAAGGCACTCTTGGAAGGGATTGACGACTTCAAGCCCGTGGAACTGACGAAATGGGTTAGTGAGATTAAGGAACAAGTCAGATAGTTGAGAGTTTAGAGTTGAGAGTTGAGAGTTTAGAGTTTAGAGTTTAGAGTGAGTCCCGTAGGGACGACATATCGGTAAGCAGGCGACGTCAGTCCATGCTCCAACACAGACACACAGACACGCAGACACAGACACACAGACACACACCACATATCATGATCATCATCGGAATCACAGGAACACTCGGCGCGGGCAAAGGCACCATCGTCGATTACTTAGTCAAGGAGAAGGGCTTTGTGCATTATTCCGTGCGGGCCTTCATCACCGAGGAATGTCAACGTCGCGGCCTCGAAGTGAACCGCGACACGCTGACCCTCGTGGGCAACGACCTCCGCGCCGCGCATTGCCCGAGCTACATCACCGACCAGCTCTATGAACGCGCCAAGACCGAAGGCAAGAACGCCGTCATCGAGAGCGTGCGCACACCAGGCGAAATCCACTCGCTGCGCAAGAAGGGCGAGTTCTACCTCTTCGCCGTCGACGCCGACCGCAAGATACGCTACGACCGCATCTACCTGCGCGGCTCGGAGACCGACCACATCGACTTCGAGACCTTCGTGGCCAACGAGGAGCGCGAGATGACCGCCACCGACCCCAACAAGCAGAACCTCGGCGCCTGCATCAAGGAGGCCGACTTCGTGCTGACCAACGACGGCACCATCCCCGAACTGCAAGAACAGGTGGAGAAGGTGCTGCGCCAGCTGCACGTGCGCCCGTCGTGGGACGACTATTTCCTCAACCTGGCCGACACCGTGGCCGAGCGCGCCACTTGCAACCGTGGGCGCAGCGGCTGCGTCATCGTGAAGGACAAGCAAATCTTAGTGACGGGCTATGTAGGCTCGCCCAAAGGCCTGCCGCATTGCGACGACGTGGGCCACCTCTTCCGCAAGACCATCCACGAGGACGGCTCGGTGACGCAACACTGCGTGCGCACTGTCCACGCCGAACAGAACGCCATCTGTCAGGCGGCAAGGCGCGGCATCGCCTTGGATGGCAGCACCTTATACTGCCGCATGACACCTTGTCGCACCTGCGCCATGCTCATCATCAACTGCGGCATCGTGCGCGTGGTGTGCGAGCGACGCTACCACGACGGTGCCGAGACCGAGGAGATGTTCAAGCAGGTGGGCATCGCGTTGGAGTACAAATACGACGAGGTGCAGCAATACGAAGGGCAAAGGTGTAGTTAAACCTTTTTCCCGACCAGCCTTACCACCAATCCCAACACGGCAAAACCCAACAAAAACGCCGCCCACGAGGGCAGTCCCAAGGCCGTGGGCAGAACGCCCACCAACAAGGCCGTCGCTCCCACGGTGAGGGCGTAGGGCATCTGCGTGCTGACGTGCTGCAAGTGGTTGCAACTCGAGGCCAACGAACTCATAATCGTCGTGTCGGAAATCGGGGAGCAGTGGTCGCCCATGACGGCACCCGCCAACACCGAGGCCACTACATTGTAGAACAGCGGCATAGTGGAATCCACCGAAAGGCCTTGCTCTTGGCACAACAGCCATGACGAAGGCAGAATCAAGGGATAAAGGATGGCCATTGTGCCCCATGAGGTGCCCGTCGAGAAGCCTATCAAGGCGGCCAAGACGAAGGTCAGCACCGGCACCAAGGCAGGCGACAGCGACCACTTCAGCAGCAGTTGCGAGACGAACTCCGCCGTGTGCATGTCCTTGGTCACCAAGGCGATAGACCACGCCATCGTGAGAATCAGCACTGCGTTGAACATCGTCTTCAGGCCCTCCACCATCTCCTCCATCACCTTGCCGAAAGCCAAAGTGCCGCGCAAAAGGGTCATTGCGATGGCCGTCAGCAGCGAGAGCACCGAAGCCCACAGCAAAGCCTTGTAGGAATTGGCCGCGCCGATGGTGGCCGAGAGCTTGGAGAAAAAGCCGTGGCCAGCGTCCTGCCACACGGCGGCATCGTAGCCCGTGACCACCAAGCCGATGATGGTGCCGAAGATGAGCACCGCCAACGGAGCCATGGCATCGATGATGTGGGCGGGTTTGGCCTCAGCCTGCATTTCCACCTCCGCGACACGCATCGCCCGCGCCTTGCGCTCGGCTTTCAGCATGGGGCCGAAGTCGCGACCGCTGAAGATAAGCATCAGCACGAAGGCGAGGGTCAGGAAAGGATAGAAACTGTAGGCCAACGAATGGAAAAACA
>FLNV01000295.1_pt1 | contig 11660 bp, 7 predicted proteins | sample 1140351 | NCBI WGS metagenome assembly FLNV01 (sample SAMEA3878207, study PRJEB12797) | bioreactor metagenome | biome: Moose rumen | place: Sweden | collected 2011-10 | reverse complement strand
CGTGATACTTTCTCAGGTCTGTTCGCCCCTTTGAAGGGTCTGGACGACCATATCAAGTTCATCTTCATCACCGGCATCTCGAAATTCTCCCAGATGGGCATTTTCAGCCAGCTGAACCAACTCAAGAATATCTCCATGCGTAATGACTATAGTGGCATCTGCGGCATCACCGAGGATGAGCTGACCACAACTATGCGGGAGGATATTGAGCTGCTGGCGGAAGAAAGAGGGGAGACCTACGATGAGACTCTTACGGCATTGAAGCATAAATACGACGGTTATCATTTCAGCAAACGGATGACGGATATCTATAATCCCTACAGCGTGGTGAACGCCTTTGACTCAGCAGAGTTGGGCGACTACTGGTTCGAGAGCGCCACTCCCACCGCCCTTATCGCCATACTCAAACAGATGCCGCTGTACCAGCTGACATCGGTAGACGGCAGCCGTTGTCCCGACAGCGCGTTCAACCAGGCCTTCACCAGTTTCATCGACCCGCTGCCCGTGCTCTACCAAAGCGGCTACCTGACCATCAAGGACTACCGTGCGGACCGGGATATGTACACGTTGGGCTTCCCGAACGAGGAGGTGCGGAGGGGCTTTGCCGATAATCTGTTTAAATTAATCACCAACATCACCTCTGGGAATAATGTACGTAACGCATTCCTTGAAGCCTATTACGACTTCCGCGACACGGGTGACCTGCCTGAGTTCATCGAGGCGATCAAGACGTTCTTCGCTGGCATACCCTATTACCTGGACAACAAGAACGAATGCCACTACCATGTGATCCTGTATACGCTGCTGACGGCCTTCGGCGCTGACGTGAGCTCGGAACAGGCTTCAGCCAAGGGACGTTCCGACATCGTGCTGCGCATGCCACTGGGCATCTACGTGATGGAAATCAAGTACGACGAGACGGTGGATGCCGCCTTGCAGCAGATTGAAGAACGGGGTTATGCGGAGAAATACCGCATGGACGGCCGGCCACTGGTGAAGGTGGGGATATCGTTTTCGTCGGAGGAGCGCAACATTGTTGACTGGAAGTCGGTTTTAAGTGAATAGTGTAGTTTCGAAACAATGAAATGCTGCTCATAGCAGAGTGTCGTATTGTTTTCTTGTCTTCTCGTCTTCATCAAAACGAGGCAACTTATTTTTTTACTGTCGCTTAATCAGCGTTCCTTGACTTTTGCAGGCCGGGAACGCTGATTTTTTTCAGGTAACTGATAAATAAATATGGTTATATCAAATAAAATCATTAACTTTGTGGCAAATAATAGCTCAGATATCAGTTTATGGTGGTGACACGACCATCTGATTAAGATACAAATTCCTTTTAATGAAACGACTATTGATGATAACGGTGGCTGCTTTGACGGTTCTGACAGCAAGCGGCCAGAAACCGAAGAAGAAGCAGGACCATAGTTTCCAGGTGGCAAAGAACCTGGAGATTTTCAACGCGCTTTACCGCGACCTCGACCGTCTGTACGTCGACACGCTTGACGCGGACAAGTTGATTACGATTGGTATTGACGCGATGCTGGAGTCATTGGACCCCTATACGGAATATTATGCCGAGGAGGACATAGAGGACCTGAAGATGCTGACCACGGGCAAGTACGGCGGAATCGGCAGCGTGATCCGCATGCGTCAGGACTCGACCGTGATTGTTTCCGAGCCCTATGAGGGTATGCCCGCCGCCGAGGTGGGTCTTCATGTTGGCGACGTGCTCCGGAAGATTGACAACACGGACTTGAAGGGCAAGACCGTGAGTGAGGTGAGCGACATGCTCCGCGGTGAGCCTGGCACTACCTTCGTGCTGACCGTGGACCGTCCCGGCGAGACCGCGCCTAGTGAGTTCAAAATCACCCGTAAGAACATCAAGACCCCAGCCCTTCCTTACTATGGCCTGTTGGGTCCTGGCAACGTGGGCGAAGGCATAGACGGGAGCAAAATCGGGTATATCAACCTGAGCCAGTTCACGGAGAACTGCTCGTCGGACGTCCGCAAGGCCGTGATTTCCTTGAAGGAGAAAGGCGCTGAAAGCTTGATTGTCGACTTGCGTGGCAATGGCGGCGGCCTGTTGGGCGAAGCTGTGAAGATCGTGAACCTGTTCACCCCCTCCGGCCGTACGATTGTGGAGACGAAAGGCAAGACGAGCGGTAGCAGCAGTACCTACAAGACGACCCGCGAGCCGCTGGACCGCGAGATACCGATATGCGTGCTTGTGAACAACGGAACTGCCTCCGCCTCCGAGATACTGTCCGGTTCGTTGCAGGATCTGGACCGTGCCGTGGTGGTGGGTGCCCGCACCTATGGCAAGGGACTGGTTCAGTCTCCCCGCGACCTGCCTTACGACACGAGCATCAAGGTGACGACCGCCAAATACTATATCGTGAGCGGACGCTGCATCCAGGCCATCGATTATAAGCGCAAACGCGAGGGCAAGGGTGACGGACGTGTGCCCGACAGTCTCGCCACGGTGTTCCACACCGACGCCGGACGCGTGGTGCTCGACGGCAACGGCATCAAGCCCGATGTTGAGGTGAAGCGCGACACGATGTCGAACGTGGTGTTCTACCTCTCCACCGACGACGTTTTGACCGACTGGGGGACACAGTACTCAGCCGCTCATCCTACGATTGCACCGATTGACGACTTCGTCATCACCGACGAGGACTATGAGAGCCTGAAAGCGCTGGCCAAGGAGAAGAACTTCAAATACGACCGGCTGTCGGAGAAGCGCCTGTCCGACCTGAAGAAGACCGCCGAGTTCGAAGGCTACTACGAGGACGCTAAGGCTGAGTTCGATGCGCTCGAGGCCAAACTGAAGCATGATCTGGACCGTGAGATGGACCGCTATAAGGACGACATCAAGCAACTCATGGCGGTGGAGGTGGTGAAGCGATACTATTTCCAGGCCGGTCAGATACGTGAGACCCTGAAGAACGACCCCGACCTTCGGAAAGCTGCCGAAATCCTGGCCAATCCAGAAGAATACCGGCGGATTTTGAGACCGTAGAGGGGATTATGCACCCTATGGTAGCTATGCTCACTATACCCTATGGTGGCTATGTAAACTATGGCGACTATAAAAACTGATATAAATAAACCAAAAGACTATGAAGAGTTACGGAGAAAGCAGATTTAATCTCCACAACAGCGCCCGGTTTTATGGGAATTCTGTAAGGGCGGTCCAGCAAGCCAGTCAATCTCAACTAAATGACTAACTTCGCTCTCAACTCTCAACTAATAAAACTAACTCCGCTCTAAACTCTCAACTCTCAACTAAAAGTAATCAATGTCGAAAAAAGCTGCAAAATTCAACCGTCAGATGATGGGTGGCATGGGTGTGTTTGCCGTGCTGCTGTTAGGATGTGTGTTCGGAATGCTCTACTATTCCTTCCGTAACGTGGAAGACAAACGGACAATCAAGGACCTTTACGGTGTCCGGTTTGAAAAAGGCATGACGGACTCCGTGGAGGTGGCTGTAAACGATTCCGTGCTGTTCAGCGGGGTTGCCAACGACACGCTTTTTCTCCATGGCAATGGTAACACGAGTCAGAACATGATTTCTGTGAGCGACCTGACCACAGGCGAGACAGTGAACGAGAACTTGCCTGTGGAGCCGACGTCGGTGCTCGTGAGCAGGAATGACAGGCTCAAAATGACTGTAACAAAAGTGATGGCACCTGTCAATTGAATAATTAATTATACAATCCTAATCAAATAATTCGGAGTGTGACCCCAGTCTGACTAAATCTATGACTTCGTTTTCTATCCAGATAAGTAGAAAATCTCCTTGAATGTGACATTCCAGACAACCCCTGTATTTTCCAGAAAGTGGATGCGGATAATAGTTCGGAGGAATCGGTATTTCGTTTATCAGCATTTCAAGAATTATTTTCAACGCTGATAATTTCTTGGGGTCATTCCGATAGCGTTTTAAATCTTTTTTGTACTGAGTGGATGGACGTAAAGACTTCATTCTTCATTTAATATGTCGTTAAACATCTCATCTACACTGCTATAAACCTTGTTTTGGCTGTTTCCTGATATAACTTCTTCTATAGCAGTTGCGGTTGTGGGATTGGGAGTGTGATAAACAATATCTAGAAGAACGCTCTCAACGTAATTGTTGAGTGTTCTGTTTTCTCTTTCCGCATTACGCTTAAGTCCCTCAATGAGGTCAGAACGAAGACGGAATGTTTTGGTCTGTCTATTTGTCGATGTTCTCATAATTGCAATACTTTGTAATACTGTCTGAGTGCAAAATTAATATATTTTTTACATATTAACAAGAGTTTTAAACAAAATGTAGTTTTATCATGAAAAAAATAGTGTGTTGCCCAATCAGGCAACACACTATTTATTAATTCTGTTCGTGATTCAGCTTACTTCAGCTTGCAGTAGCCGTACTTAGCCACGTCTCCGAGCTCCTCCTCGATGCGGATGAGCTGGTTGTACTTAGCCATACGGTCGGTACGAGACATAGAACCTGTCTTGATCTGTCCTGAGTTGGTGGCAACAGCGATGTCTGCGATGGTAGCGTCCTCAGTCTCTCCAGAGCGGTGAGAAGTCACAGATGTGTAGCCGTGACGGTGAGCCATCTCGATAGCCTCGAGAGTCTCTGTGAGCGAACCGATCTGGTTCACCTTGATGAGGATAGAGTTTGCAGCACCCATCTGGATACCCTTCTGGAGGAACTTTGTGTTTGTAACGAAGAGGTCGTCACCAACGAGCTGGCAGCGGTCACCGATTTTCTGAGTAAGTTTCACCCAATTGTCCCAGTCGTTCTCGTCGAGACCATCCTCGATAGAGTCGATAGGATACTTTGTGATGAGCTCCTCGAGGTAAGCAATCTGCTCGTCAGCGCTGAGCTTCTTTCCGTTAGGATCCTTCTTCTTTCCGTTCTTGAGCTGGCTGTAGTCATACCACCAGTTTCCGTCAGCGTCCTGAGTAGCGAACTCAGAAGCAGCGCAGTCCATGGCAATCTTCACGTCCTTTCCCGGCTCATATCCAGCTGCCTTGATGGCGTCGCAGATAATCTGAAGTGCGTCCTCGATACCGTCGAGTGCAGGCGCGAAACCACCTTCGTCACCCACAGCGGTAGAGAGACCACGGTTCTTGAGCAGCTTAGCGAGGTTGTGGAACACCTCAGCACCCATGCGAATAGACTCCTTGATGTTTGGTGCGCTGACCGGACGGATCATGAACTCCTGGAAAGCGATAGGCGCGTCGGAGTGAGCACCACCGTTGATGATGTTCATCATCGGAACAGGGAGCGTGTAAGTGTTGGTACCACCGATGTAGCGGTAGAGCGGCATGCCGAGTGCGTTGGCAGCAGCCTTCGCTGTAGCGAGTGATACACCGAGGATCGCGTTAGCTCCGAGCTTGCTCTTTGTGGGAGTTCCGTCGAGTGCTAGCATCTTGTAGTCAATGGCGCGCTGGTTGAACACGCAGTCACCCTTCAGTGCAGGGGCGATTACTGTGTTGACGTTTTCAACAGCCTTCAGAACGCCCTTGCCGAGGTAACGTCCTTTGTCACCGTCGCGAAGCTCAAGAGCCTCATTCTCACCTGTAGAAGCTCCAGAAGGAACGGCAGCACGTCCCATAACACCATTTTCAAGAACTACGTCTACCTCAACGGTAGGGTTTCCACGTGAGTCAAGAATCTCACGAGCAACGATTTTCTCAATTTTCATAATAAAAAACTAATAAATTAAATAAAATATTTAAGTTTAATGTGTAATGTTTAATGATTAAAGAAGGTTTACATAGATAATATACATTCTCTTTCAACTTACAAAGTTAATCATTTTATTTGAAATAGAGTGAAAATTCCTGTTGAAAATAAAAAAAATTATGTGTGAGGGCGATATATGGGGCTGTGAAAGGTAATGTTGGAATTTTGAGTTGACAATTTTGGGGGCTTTCTCTGGTGCTATTGCTCAGCAATCAGGCTTATTCATCCAGGTTTGTCCTCCCCCTTTTTTGTGCTAGCCTGGATTTCTTTTCACAAAAATGTTTCCGTTTGCGGGAATACAAACTTGTTTTTTCTGTTGCGATAAAATAAAAACGGGGAATTGTTTTGCAGAGTTGCAGGTAATTTGTATCTTTGCCTTATTAAAAAAAGGACAATGATGAAGCGATATTTATTTTCGATACTGACTTTATGGGCTATTGGACTCATTGAAGTTTCTGCCCAGAAGTGGAGATATGATTTTATCGTACCGGACGATGGTAATTTCATGGATGCCATCCATGCTGCTAACGGACGTTTCGACAAGGACGCACGATACCGCATTTTTATCCGTGCCGGACATCATATCTCGGAAGGCGAGGGTGACACAATCCGGACAAAGGAGAACGGCGTGGAAGTCCGGTTTCCCAGCCCGATAGCCACCTTGACAGCCGGAAACACGTCGATAGTTGGTGAGGACCGCCTGACCACAATGGTCGAGAACCGTCCCCACCATGAGGGCATCAGCATCACGAGCACATTGTTTCTGAATGGTGCTGACAACACCTACTTGCAGGACCTTGAGCTCTATTGCAACCTTCAGAACAACACGAATCCGAAGGCGGGTAGGGCGGTTGCGCTAAACGAGCGCAACTGCGGACGAAACGTGTTCCGTAACGTCTATCTGAACAGCACTCAGGACACCTACTGGACTAACGACGGCGGCACTACCTATCTCGACAGCTGCACGATAGCCGGCACCGTTGATTTCATCTGCGGCGGCGGCACGATTTATTTCGACAAGTGCGGCATCCGGCTTGTTGAGCGGAGCAACTGGGAGAAGAAGGACATCATCACTGCTCCAGCGACAGCTGACACGCTACAGTACGGATATGTGTTCAACGAATGTGAGGTTTATGGTTCTGACAATCAGAAGATAAAGTTTATGCTTGGCCGTCCTTGGAAGTTCGCTCCCAGATGCGTGTGGCTGAACTGCCTGTTCCGTGCGATGCCGCAGGCAGAGGGATGGGACAACATGCACGGTATGCTTCCGAAGTTGTTCGCCGAGTATAAGAGCCGTTACGTGGGTTCAGACGGAAGCCAGAAAGCGATAGACCTGAGCAAGCGGAAGACGGTGTTCCAAAGTCAGGAGAAAGAGGATATGCCTGTGGACTACAAGCCTGAGCTGACCAGTCAAGAGGCGTCGGCCTATGCGCTTGACAAGGTGTTCCCTAACTGGAATCCCAGGACGGTCTGCCGTCAGGTTGCGCCACCGGAGAAGGTCCGTCTGAAGGGGCGGAAGCTGCTCTGGGATGATGTCGCTGAGGCCGGCTGCTACGCCGTGTATGTGGACGGCAAGCTGACGGATTTCACGACTGAGTCTCAGTATGTGGTTCCGAAGGATGTGAGGAAAGGCGTGAAGCTGTACGTGAGGTGTGCCAATGAGATGGGCGGACTGGGCGACGGATCGTCAGAGGTGACGCTTTGAGATGTGCTGACCGGAAAATTGGCTTAGTAAGTTTTTTTCAAACATATAGTTAAAAACAATGCATATAGCGGTGGCAGGAAATATTGGTAGCGGCAAGTCGACACTTACCGAGCTGCTTTCCAGACATTACGGATGGGAGGCACGCTATGAGGCTGTGGACCATAATCCCTATCTTGAGGACTATTACCGTGATATCCACCGATGGTCCTTCAATCTGGAGGTCTATTTCCTGAAAGAGCGGTTCCGCGACCTTTTGGCGATAGACCAATCCGACCATACAATCATACAGGACCGCACTATCTATGAGGGGGTTTATGTGTTCGTGGCCAATAACAAGGACATGGACCACCTTTCTGAACGTGACTACCAGACTTATATGGACCTGTTTGAGAACATGATGTCGATGGTGCGCCTGCCGGATCTGATGATCTACCTCCGTGCCTCCGTGCCTCATCTGGTCGGCAATATCCAGAAACGGGGCAGGGAGTATGAGCAGACGATGAACCTGGAATATCTGCAGAACCTGAACCGCCGTTACGACGAGTTTATCTTCGAGAAGTACAAGGGACGTGTGATTACGATAGAGAAAGACCCGCTTGACTTCCTGGCGCGTCCGGAGGACTTCCGGATGGTGGTCGACAGGATAGACGCCACCCTGTTCGGGCTCTTTCCGGTGTGACGGACTCCGGATGCTTGGAAATTCCGGAAAACCCGGAGAATCCGGAGAGGCCGGAACCCCCGGAGAGCTCGGGAAATCCATAATGGCTCATTTAATCAACTTATATTGTAAAAAAATAAAAAAACCATGCATATAGCAATCGCAGGAAATATAGGTAGCGGCAAGACGACGCTGACCCGCATGCTGAGCCACCACTACGGGTGGACTCCGCGTTATGAACCGGTAGACAACAACCCGTATCTGGAGGATTTCTATGCCGATATGGGCCGCTGGTCGTTCAACCTTCAGATTTACTTCCTGAACAAGCGTTTCAAGGAGGTGGTTGAAATTTCCCAGTCGGACGAGGTGGTGATTCAGGACCGCACTATCTTTGAGGACGCTCGCATCTTTGCCCCGAACCTCCATGCCCAGGGGCTGATGAGCGACCGTGACTTTGCGAATTACTGCGACCTCTTCGACCTGATGATGTCGCTGGTGAATCTTCCTGACCTGATGATTTATATCCGTTCGAGCATTCCGACACTGGTTTCGCAGATTCAGAAGCGGGGACGTGAATACGAGCAGACGATGCGCCTTGACTATCTGAAGGGGCTTGAGGACCGTTATGAGGGCTGGATTTCTGGTTATAGGGGTCCGCTGATCATCATCGACGGAGACAACTGCAAGTTCGGTGAGGATCCGCAGGCCTTCAAGCATGTGGTGGACTTGATAGACTCGAAGCTGTTCGGGCTGTTCCCTGTGTGAGGGGGGCGGAGAATCTGGAATATCCGGAAAACCCGGAAATCCCGGAATGTCCGGAACCCCCGGAGAATCAAGCAAAAAAAGAGATGGCCATCGGCCATCTCTTTTTGCTGAATACCATGAAAAAGCAATTCACCCAATGCACAAACCACTACAATTTCTTGAGGAAATCGATTTCCACAATGCGCAGTTCTCCTTTCACCTGGTCGCTGTTGGGGGTCTTGTAGAGGTCGAGCTCTGTGGCAGGTCCTCCTGCCAGTTCTGTTACCTGCCCGAATGCGTCCTTGTCTGTGGCTGAGCCAGTCTGGCGTATGGTGAATTTCTTTGCTTTGACGGGCTTGTCGATGAAGAGCGAGATGTATCCGAGCGACTTGTCGGTGTTACCTTTCCAAATGACGGTGTTGTCGTCTGCAACGACCTCGATGGGGTAGGAGCGCTGGCGCCATCCTGTGAGCTTGAGGCTGATTTCATCGATTTCAGCCGGCTCTGAGAGTTCGTATGAAATCCATGCCGTTGAGAGTTTTCCGTCGTTTCTCCATTCCGACAGTTCGTTGTCGTCCCAGCTGTTGACGGCTTGTTCGGCATTGGCTCCAGCCGTGGCTCTGGCGATGGGGAAGGTCTGCTTTTTCTCTGTGAACGACGGTGAGGAAGGCGTCTCTCCTCGGTCGAGCACAGACTTGAGATGTTGAGATGCGATGTAGGTGGACATTCCGTCACCGATCATCTCTCTGTCGGCATGCGACTGCCATTCAATCACGGCATCTTCCATCCCTTTGGCTTCTGCCTTGAGGGTGATGCGCCCGGGCGTGGTGGTGGAACGTACGATGACCCTGCTGACGCCTGCCTCCACCGGGAGGGTGGTGTCGAGGATATAGTTGTCCTGATCCGGACTCTTTGCGATGCCTCCCCTCCACTCAGCCGGTCCTGAGAGTGTCCAGTTGATGAACCGGTTGTCGAGCGGGCATCGTTGTCCCTTCTCGTCTACGACCTCCACCTGTATGATGGCCAGGTCTGCTCCATCCGCCATCATACCGCCGTCCGGATTTTCCATGAGCGAGAGCTTGAGGTGATGAGGTGCGCCAGCCGTGGTGTGGGCAGCCTCCGATTCGACGGTGGTTCCGTCTGCCGCATAGCTGACAGCCTTGATTTCTCCCGGTTGGTAGTGTACTTTCTTGAATGTGTGCAGGAAGGTGTACTGCGGCTTGTCGGACTTTCCTACAGACTTGCCGTTGACGAAGAGCTCCACGACTGGTGATGTTGAGACAACGTACACATCCTTCACCACTCCTGACGGGTAGTTCCAGTGGCCGATGATGTGGCTGGCGCTATGCTGGACATCTACCCAGGAGTTCCACATCACCTGGTTGGCGAAGAAGGCGTCTTTCTCGATGCGCATGGCGTCCACGACTCCGCTGGTTCTGTAGTTCATCTCGCTGCGGCCGTGGGTGTTGGTGTCGGAGAAGATGATTTTAACGCCTCCGCTGCTGACCCTCCTTCCCATGCCGGGGCGTACCACATAGTAGTCGTTCCATCTTCGGATTTGCTCGATGGTGAGCTGGTCCTGGTTCTGGTTGTAGATGTCTGCCGGTGCGTCCCTGTAGTAGGGGCCTGCTCCGTGCTTGTGGTAGGGATAGGAGTAGTCGTCCCAGTACATGCGGTAGCCTTCGTCTCGGCAGTATTCCATCGCCCACATGGGGTGTTTGCCAGACTTGTTGATATAGAGCATCTCTCCGCCGTATTCCGCTTCGTTGATGTCGAGCATCTCCCGTGAGCCAGTGGCGCGTCCTCCGTGGGGGTCATACTGGTCGCGGATGGCGATGAGTTCCTTCATGTGGTCCCGGGATATGCTCTCGTTTCCTCCCTCATAGAAAAGGATGGACGGGTTGTTGCGGTTGTAGATGATGGCATCGCGCATGAGCTCGGTACGTTGGGTCCAGTGTCGTCCGGTCACGTCTTTCTCTGCGTCGCCTGCCGGCATGGCCTGAATGAGTCCGACGCGGTCGCACGACTCCACGTCCTGCTTGGATGGTGTGACATGCATCCATCTTACGGTATTCCCTCCCGACTTGACGGTCAGGTCGTTGGAATAGTCGGAGAGCCATGCGGGCACGTCAATTCCGACCGACGGCCATTCGTTGGATGTCCGTTGGGCATAGCCGTGTACCATGAAACAGCGGTCGTTCAGCCATATTTTTCCTTCTCCGAAGTGGGTCTTCCTGAATCCGGTGATGGTGGTGACAACGTCCTTGTCGGCGGAGCCTTTGATGTCGAGGCTGGTCTTCACGGTGTAGAGGTATCCGTATCCCCATGACCAGAAATGCACGTCATTGAGCCTCTGTGATGCCTTGAGCACGGCTGTCTGGCCTGCCTTGACGGTCTGCGGCTTTCCCTTGAACGCCGCTACCTGACGCCCGTCGTTGTCGAGGATTTCCACGTTGAGTGTGACGCTTTTCGACTGCTTGGATGCGTTGCAAACCTGAGACTCGATGTTGGCGGTGACCGCTTTTCCGGGGATGTCGTAGTCTGTTCCATACACATACACTCCGGTTGTTCCGAGGTTGGAGTATAGCGGCAGCGTCTGGTAGACATCGCCGGTGACGTGGAGCTTGACGTTCTTTGGCAAGCCGCCCATGTTCATGTTGAAATTCTTGTTGTTCCACTGGAAACTGGTCGGGGACAGTTTGTTGTTTGGAAGATTGTTCCCGTCCTTGGTCTCAGTGGCGCCTTTGCTGACGAGAAGGGGGGTGCCGTCTTCGTTCCGCTCCTTGTATGCCCAGTCGTTGTCGGTG
>FLNV01001690.1_pt1 | contig 11687 bp, 11 predicted proteins | sample 1140351 | NCBI WGS metagenome assembly FLNV01 (sample SAMEA3878207, study PRJEB12797) | bioreactor metagenome | biome: Moose rumen | place: Sweden | collected 2011-10 | reverse complement strand
ATGAAAAGCCGCTCGCCGCCGTTCATCACGAATTCTCCGGCGAGGTCAACGAGGCTTCGCCTTGAGAAATCGATGGTGTCAGCCGAACAGTAGAGCACTTTTCGGTCGCCATGTTCGTAGTTCAGTTTGATGAATTGCTTGAGCAGCGTGGATTTCCCCACGCCTTTCGCGCCTTGGATGGACAGCAGTTGCGTGTCCCAATGAACTTGGTTCATCATCTCCCTGACGAAGCGGAGCGAGGTGTTGGCTATCAGCCTGTCGTGTTTTGAAAATAGTGTTTCCATGGCAAAATCCTTTCTTATCCGGCTGCAAAAATAATAAATTGTTGCCTACAACCAACACTTTTTATCAAAAATTGTTGCCTACAGCCAACACTTTTCCGTAAATACTGCTGCCTATAGGCAACACTTTTTCGGGATTGGCAAGAACAATCCATCCCTACTGTAATTTGTTTTCATTGACAATCAACGAAATACAACCAGATTCAAAAAATAGTTTGAAAATTTGTGTAGTTTATATTGTAAACTTATTTATTTTTGCAGCGTCAAATGACTTGAACAACAAACGTTTTACCTTAAACATTAAACATCATGGAAGAAAAAATCGAACAAAACAAGGAAATGTCGGCGGTAAAAAGCCTTTCCCTCATCACCGAAACCCTCAACAACAGTCGCAGAGACATCCTGCGCAACAACTCCAAGTACTTTGTGCTGTGGGGCTGCCTTCTAACAGTCATGTCATTGGCGATTTACCTGCTTTGGCATTTCACAGGCAGTCCCAAGTGGAACTTCCTGTGGTTCGCCATGCCTCTCGGGTGTCCCATCGCAGCCGTAATGGGCAGGCACGACAAGGGTAAGCCCCAAAATGAAATCGGGCGTATCCTTGGTAACATTTGGGACGTTTTCGGCGTGTTTTCTGTTTGCATTAGCGTCATCGCCGTTTTCTTGGTTCCCCTGCATGTGTCGCTGCTCATCGTGGTCATGTTGGGAATCGCTGAAAGCATCTCTGGAGTCGTGCTCAAGAATTGGCCCGTCATCATAGCAGGATTCATCCTCGGTGTGGGCGGTGCATTGGTTGCCGTGCTGGTGAAATCAGAGACCCAATTGCTTCTCTTTACCCTTGGAGGCGTGTTGCTCGCAGCCACTGGATTGACAGTCAAATATCAATACAAATAACCATGCTTCCGAAATTAGACCCACTTCTCCATTCTGAGCTTCGGTTGGCGGTGATGTCCCTCTTGGTCGGGGTAGATGAAGCTGACTTTACCTATCTCAAGAAACAGACGGATGCCACCTCGGGAAACCTCAGCGTGCAGATCGACAAGCTCAGCGTGGCGGGCTACATCGCCGTCGAGAAGGGCTTCAAAGGCAAGATGCCCTGCACCACCTGCAAGATCACGCAAGCCGGAATCGACGCTTTCGAAAGCTACGTGAAGGCCTTGAGGGAATACATTTCCTAAAACAGCAGGGGTTTGGCAGGCTTTCCTGTAACAAACCCCTGCCTTTGTTGCCTGAATTTCTCACAGTGTAACATTGCAATTCCTCAATCATGGTTCTTGGCTCCCGCAGTAAAGTTAGGAATTATTGCAATAGAAAAAATGACAGTTTTGTTATATCAACCATACTATCTCACTGTTTTTCAAGAAAATCATCGTACTTTTGCGGCTTGTTTCACTATTCGATAGGCACTATGTGGCTTCCTTCTGTCAATGCCCGAAAAGAACACCGACGTAAACCCTTGCTCCTGTTGGCATTTCGGCAGGAGTAAGGGTGATTAGTCTATCGACTTTGAGGGTCAGGTGGATGGCGTGGGTAAGCGCAAACTCCACGCCGATGTTGGGATTGACGAAGAAAAAGCTCCCGTTGTGGAGCACGGCATTGGGTTCGGGTGTCCAGTCGTCGTCGGAGCCGTCAAACATCAGCAAGGTCGAGGTCTTGCCTCCGCCTACGGTGAGGCCGATGTAGGGTTGCCAACGGTCAAAACGCCAATAGACATCCGCGAGAAGGCCGCCCCAACTGGTGCGGATGTAGCTCCCGTTGCCCATCTGTCGCAACGTGGAAACGTATCCCTCGCCCCCAACGCGAAAGTGGTTTCCGAGATGGAAGCGGAGCACGCCGCCCAGACCGAAAGTGGGGCCTTTGGCTTCATAATCCAGGGCTTTGATGTTACCGTGAAGGTAACCCGTGTGTACCATCATGCCGCCGTCGAAACGCTGGCGTTCCTGGGCCTGGCAAGGCACCGACGAAAAGATTGCCGTTAAGGCCAAAAAAAGCAAGAATAGGGTTCGGTTCATTGTTTTAAGGTTCCATTATAGGTGAGTTTCTTGCTACCCATTAGGCATGTGAATGAAAGGATGCCATTTTGTTTGCTTCCTTTCAAATGCCGCACAAGGTGCTTCTCGTATCTTTTGGTTTTGTTGGTTGGCACGATGTTGTCCCCGTCTAACTGGTTGTTTTTTATGGCGATGGGGGCTAATTCCACATCGAGTTTGACGGGCATCATTCGGGCGAACTTGACGCCAAAAAGCGTCAACGTGTAGCTGTCATGCTGCGACGTGGGCTGTAATTGAACGGTGACGTTTTCTCGCGTATAGTCGCCCAAGGTCATGGTGCCGTTGAAAAGTTGTGCTTTCAGTGGTGAAATGCTAAGGCACAATAGGATAATAACGAATAATTTGCCCATGGTTTTAAATGCTTTTTGTGCGGTTCCCAAGAAGTCATAAACATTCGGTTTGTTTTATGATGCAAAATTCCACCTCTTTTTGCGATGCCGCAATCCCCAAAAATGGCTATTTTTCGGAAATACATCATCATCGGTAACAAATGTTACGCTTGATGTCGTTGTGGTATAATACTTTTGCGGTACAAACCTAAAGAAAGGAAACACGATGAACTACAACGATTGGAAAGACAAGACCGCCGACTTCAACAGTCCCTCCAACATCGCCTCGCTGCACGAGGAAAACATCTCGAATCGTTGCAATTCCTCAATCATGGTTCTTGGTTTTCGCAGTAATGTTAGGAAGGAATCCGTTTGAATGGGGCAATTTGTTTGTTTTCTGTTTTTCTCGTAAAAAATGAGGCGTTTTGCATTCATTTTCATGTGTGAAAATCATGTTTTTTGGCTCTATTTTACGGTTACTGAAATAGTATGGAATTTTATATCTTTGTCAAACAAGCTGATTATCAAGTTGTTTTTGTTTTGCCTTTGCCATAGCATCTGTGTTTTTCATTGCGGAAATCTTGTTACGAACTTTTCGTAATGGGAAAACTGGTATTTTTGTTTAATCTGCCATGTTTTTTCGCTATTTTCCAAGAAAATCGTCGTGATTTTTGTTGGGTACATACAATTGTTTTTGGAATCCCATTGTTTTATTCAAGAAAAGTTGTAATTTTGCAGTGTCTCTTGAATGAAATGACAAATGACTTATCTGCAATTTCGGGAACAATGGCACAGGGTTGGCTGCTTCAACATCTATCAGGTTAAGGCAGCCTGCCCCCGTTTCGACCGTGGCAATCTCGGCCATTGGGTCAAGAAAGGATATATAGTGCGCTTGCGGCAGGATTGGTACGCCTTTGCCGATTTGTTGCAAGTGCCGGAGTTTTCGCGCCACATCGCACAAAAGATTTACACGCCTTCCTATATCAGCCTACATTCGGCCTTGTCCTACTACGGCATCATTCCCGAGGCGGTGACGCGAATCACTTGCGTAAGCACCAACAGAACAGCACACTACGAGAACGCCTTTGGCGAGTTCAGTTACCAAACCGTCAAGCCGGGTATGTTCTTCGGTTACGATCCGAGGGCGTTGCCCCATGGCCATACCTATCATTTGGCCTTGCCCGAAAAGGCATTGCTCGACCTGCTGTATCTCTATCCGCAATACGATTCGGAAGACGAGATGCTGAACCTGCGCTTCGACGACTATTGGATGCATGAAGAGCTGAATGTCAGCCGATTGCTGGATTTTACAGAAAGGGCAAACAGCAAAGCCTTGCAGAAAAGAGTCGAATTAATGCTCAAAACCTACCGCAATGATTGAACTCAACACCTTACTTGGCTTCTATCCGCCGCATATCGCCGGCAACGCCGCCTTCCGCAAGCACATTCTGAAGGAATATGTCGAGTTGCTCTCGCTCGAGCACCTTTCGCGCTCACCGTTTGTGCCGCATTTGGCCTTCATCGGAGGCACCAACTTGCGCCTCGTTTATGGCATCGACCGTTTTTCCGAAGACCTCGACTTTGACTGTAAGGATTTCAGTGAGGCGCAGTTCATGGAAATGACCGACGGCCTCATCGACTATCTGAGGATGAACGGTTTGCAGGCCGAGCCTCGCGACAAGGCCAACGAGAAACTGACGGCCTTCCGTCGCAACATTTTCTTCCCGAATTTGCTGTTTGAGTTGGGACTGAGTGGCCATCGCGACGAGCGTTTCCTGATGAAAGTGGAGGCGCAGGACCAAGGCGTGTCCTATCCTTCAGAGATGGCGATGGTCAACCGTTGCGGCTTCTTCTTCACCTTGCCCGTGCCGGTCCAAAGCGTGATGCTTTCCATGAAACTCGCTGCTCTGCTTGCCCGTGCCAAAGGACGCGATTTCTATGACACCATTTTCCTTTGGCAACGCACTGATCCTGATTATGGCTTCCTCAAGTCACGTTGTGGCATTGCTTCTCCTGCCGAACTTCGTTTGGCCTTGGAGAAATTGCTTCTCCAAACCAATCTCGATCTCAAACGCCGTGATTTCGAGCATCTTTTGTTCCAAAGTGAACGAAGCGAGCAAATCATGCATTTCGGGGCGTTTGTGGAAAGCAAATTGGGATGATTTTTCGGGAATCTCTGTAATAAAACCCTACCTTTGTTGTCTAACATGATGAACGTTGCAACGAAAACGCATTATGAACAACGACAAGGAACATCAGTTTGAACTCTTGGTGCGGCAGCACAAGCGAACCATCTACACGGTGTGCTACATGTTCTCGTGCAACAAGGCCGAAATCGACGACCTGTTTCAGGAAATCTTGATAAGGCTTTGGAACGGCTTCGACAACTACGAGGGCCGCAGCAGCGCCCGGACTTGGATCTATCGCGTCGCGCTCAACACGGCCATCAACCAGGACAAGAAGGAACGCCGCCGCATCGAGACCGTGCCGCTGACGGTGGACATCGACCCCTACGAGGCCGACGACCCCAAGACGCAGCAAATCCGCGAACTCTACGACCGCATCTCGCACCTCGACCTCATCGACCGAAGCCTCATCCTGCTTTGGCTCGAAGGCATCACTTACGACGAAATCGGGGCCATCATCGGCATCACGCCCAACAACGTGGGGGTGAGGCTGGCGCGCATCAAGGACAAATTGGTGAAAATGTCGAAAAACGAATGAAAGGGAAACATCATGGAAAACAACGAAAACAACAATCTGAACGAACTCGACCAACTGAAAGCGCAATACGAGACGCTGAAACGGCAATTCGACCAGCAGGAAATCATTAATGACAGGCTGATGAAGTCGTCTGTCAAACAGGGCACGGACTTTTACAGACACTATAGGTTAAGAAATATTATAATGTATCCGTTGGTTGCAATTTTTGGGCTGTTTTTTGCCAAAGAGTTGTTTGACAATAGCCTTTCAATACGATTGTTTGTGATGTCGTTCTGCTTGGCATGTCTTGTTATTGAGTTGTGGATGACTAAAAAAATCCAGAACAAAGTGTTGGAAAACAATAATTTGCTAAATCTTGCGCATTGGGCCCAAAGTTACAGGAAACTCTTCTCGGTCTTTACCATTCTCAACTATTCCACAGGACTTATCCTGACATTTGGCTGTGTTTTGGCCCTGTTAGGTGAGGAAATCCGTTTACCGAACATGACCACGATTATTGTTATGGCAGGTTTTGTTCTGTTGTTTTTCATTTTTCTTGGTACTGCCGAAATCCGCTATAAGACAAGGCCTTGCGATGAGATTATCCGCCAAATCGAAGCATCCGATGACACCTTAATTAAGAATAAAAAAACTGGCTTCACTATGAAACAAAAATTGTTTTGCACGGCCATGTTAGTCATGTTTATCGGCTTCGACATTTGGGCTTACACGATTGTCGGAACCTATTTGAAACTGCCCCCGATGTGGCGGCAAGTCACCTACACTCGAACTGGTGACAGCCTTCCAGTGGATGACGGGCTGTCGATTTGGGAGGTCTTTGCCGACACGGTTCTCTCCACCGAGGATGTTCCCGCCTTGACGGAACTTTGGCAAGAAGATCCTTCTCTCGTTGTGGCGAAAGGCGCGGACAGCAATGGGAAGAGCGTGCAACTCTATGCGCTGAGAATGGCATCGCCTGAAGGCCCTATGGTCAGTTCGGCGCGTATTGGGGGCAAACCTGTGGTGGAAAAAGTGGTGCTGAAGGAGCCTTATCTCAACAATGAGGATGAGGCCATCCCTCTGCTTTTCTACCTGACTCCCGAAGCGAAACAACTTTGGAGCGAGAATTTCAATCCAAACGAGGAAGTCAAGTCGATTGATATTGCCTTCGTCGTGGATGGTGTGGTGTATTGGAAGACGAATTTCACTTCCTTACAAGGTGTAGTGGGCCGCTCATTCTTCATCAAGAGGAAATGGTCGTCGAAAGAAGAGTTGGACGATTTCTGCAAACGGTTGGTCCACGAGTAGATCTGGCGTGCGCAACGTCTCTACAAACGGCTTGCGAAAATAAATCTCACTTTTTCCTTGACAGTATCAAAAAAATCCGTACTTTTGCAGTGTTATAATAAACTAATACACTAAAACAAATAAAAACAACATGATGAACGTCAACAAAAACCAAGCGGGCGGCAATAATAATAAGGTGTCGCCGTTATCCATGCAACAAACCAATAATCATTCAAAACCTACAATTATGAATAAACGCATTTTCACGCTTTTGGCACTTTGTGTGTGCTTCATCGTGCCGGCCATGGCGCAGAGCAAAATCACGGGAACCATCGTCGATGAGGCTAATAATCAAGGTATTCCTTTCGTCAATGTGGGTCTGTTCCGTCAGGCGGACAGCGTGTTTGTCAGCGGCGCGGCTTCCGACGACAAGGGCCGTTTCGAGCTGTTGGCGCCCAACGGCGACTACCGTCTTCAGGTGTCGGCCATCGGTTTCCAGACCTTTGAACAACTATTGACCGTGAATGGCAACCAAGACCTCGGCCAACTGAAACTCAGCGCAGGCGCCACCAAACTCGGTGAGGTGACCATCGCCGAAAAGCGTCCGCTGTTTGCCGTGGAAGGCGAAAAGACGATGTACAACGTGGCCGAAGACCCCAGCATACAGACGGGAACGCTGTCCGACGCCTTGCAGAACGCACCTGGCGTGGAGGTGGACGTGGAGGGCAACATCACCTTGCGCGGCACGTCGAGCGTGGAGGTGTGGATCAACGACAAGCCCTCGCACATGACGGCGGAGAACCTCAAGACCTACATCCAGACCTTGCCCGCCAACAGCCTCGACCGCGTGGAGGTCATCACCAACCCCTCGGCGCGTTACGGCTCGAATGCCGACGGCATCATCAACATCGTGACCAACGCCAAAATCCAAAAGAACGAGTTCTTCAGCTTCGGCGTGAACGGCTCCACGAGACCTTCGGTAAGCCCTTGGATGTCATACGTTTGGTCGAACGAGAAACTGACCGTCAACGCCTACGTCAACGGCGGCTATTCCATCTGGAAAGGAAACTCGTTTTCTGACCAATCGCTGTTCACCCAGGAGCAAGTGCTGGCCAACCACGAAATAGACACTTCCATTTACAATAGCAAGGGTTTCAACACAGGCGGTTACTTCAGCCTTGATTATGAGATAGATACGTCCAATAGCATCAATGTTTGGTTGAGCGGTTGGCCCAATTGGGGCAACACGACCAGCACCGAGAACTTGTTGCGCAACGAGTTTGTGCCCGACACCTTGACGACTGCCTTCAATGAGACCGGCACCGCTTGGAACCGCAACTATTTCGCCAACGGCGGCGTGTATTACCAGCACAAGTTCGACAACAAAGGCCACAACCTTTCGGTCAGCGTCAATGCGATGGGCTGGGGCGGCGGCAACGGCGGCACGATAACGAGAACGTTTACACAGCCTTACGATTATAAGAAGGTGATGCAACAAGTGAGCAACTACAGTTCGTTTGGTGCGGAAGGCGAAGTCATCTACAACCGTCCCTATTCGGAGAACGGCGAGATTTCGGTGGGCTACACGGTGGGCTACGACCCCGAAAAGCGGTACCTCGTCACCGATACGATTGTCGATGACGAATGGGTGAACGACGTCTATCGTTCCTACAAGGCCAACTTCAGCACCTTGAACAACGAGGCTTTCGTCACCGTGCAACACAAGTTCGGCGGCTTCACCGTCAAGCCGGGCATCCGTTTCGTCAGCGAGGTGGTCAGCGGCACCTATCCCGACTCGTCGCAATACGATTTCCGCAAGCCGTTCTTCAGCGTCAGGCCGTCCATCCACCTGTCGTACCGCACCAAGTCGATGCATAACTTCAAGCTGAGCTACACGCGCCGCATTGCCGCCCCCGATGCAGAGGAGTTGAGTGCCTTCCCGATGTATCATGTTGACAGCTACAGCACAGGTAATCCCGACTTGGATCGCGTCTTCACCAACGCCATCGAAGCGGGCTGGACCAAGTATTGGAACAAGTTCGGTTCGGTGGGCCTGTCGGCCTATTACCGTGGCAAGACCAACGAAGTCAACGACATACAGATTTCATCCGACAGCAGTATGTATTGGCTCTACGGTCGTCCCGTGGCTTACGACTATCCCGTCAACGTGGGCAAGAGCCATAATACTGGCTTGGAAGCCAACGTGATGTACCGTCCAAGCGGCTTCTTCAACATGCGCTTCTACGCCAACCTTTACGACTCCTACATCAAAACGGAATACAACGGTACGCCTTACGAGTTCAACATGTGGTCGTACAGCTTCCGCCTCAACCTTTGGGCCAAGTTGTGGAACAAGGTCGAGGTGACGGCCTCGGGCTATTACAGTTCGCCCACGCAGTCGCTGTTCAGCGAGCGTCACGCCCGCTATGGCATCAACGCCGGCCTGCGTGCCGACTTCTTCGACCGCAAGATGTCGGTGTTTGTCAACGCCAACGACATCTTCAACTGGAACAGTTGGGGGCAGTCGAGCAGCAGTCCGTATGTGGTCTCCTCCTCCGACTCCAAGTACAACAGCCGCAGCGTTTCGGTCGGCGTGACCTTCCGTTTCGGCAAGATGGAACTGGAGCAACGCGCCCGCCAAGGCTCCGACGACTCAGGCAGCGCACCGCAAGGCATGGGTGGGATGTAGTTTTTCGCCACAAAAAGTGCCGAATTTTACCCCAAATACGGGATTTTCGCCACAAAAGCCCATATTTGGACACATTTTCCACACTTGCGCGACGCGATCCCCTAATTTTGCAACGAATTTAATTCTAATCGAAAACTATGAAAATTATCGGAACAGGCAGCGCATTGCCTGCCTTAAATGTCACCAACGACGACTTGGCGAAGTTCCTCGACACGAGCGACGAGTGGATTTCCACCCGCACGGGCATCCAAGCACGTCGTCTGTTATCCACTGAAGATTTGTATGACTTGGCCGTGGAAGCCGCCATCAAGGCCATCAAGGCTGCGGGGCTGCGTCCCGACCAAATCGACTTCCTCTTGGTCTCGAATGTGGCCAACCGCCACGTCACGCCGGGACTGAGCTGTATCGTCCAGAAACGCATCGGACTCACCTGCGCCGGCCTCGACATCAACGTGGCCTGCGCCGGATTCGTCAACGCCCTGATGCTCGCCGACGGCATGATGAAAGCCGGTCACGCCAAGAACATCCTCATCCTCTGCGCCGAGGAACCCACCAAATACTGCAACTGGAAGGAACGCGATTGCAGCGTCCTCTTCGGCGACGGCGCGGGTGCCGTGGTGCTCACCGAAGGCAACGCCTTCAAGGACGTGAAACTCACCATGATTAGCGACCGCGATGTGCTGTATTATGAAAGAGGTATGGAAACCACGCCTTTCGAGAAGGAATACATCAAGGGCCAACCCCTCCAGATGAAAGGCAAGGAACTGTTTCGCACGGCGGTTTCGGAGTCGGCGAAAGACATCATTACCCTGCTGAACCGCAATGGCTTGCAGCACGACGACATCGACTGGTTCATGCTGCACCAAGCCAACAAGCGCATCATCGAAGGCATCCGCCGCATCGTGGGCGGTCCCGAAGGGAAGTATCCGACCGTCATCGAGAAATACGGCAACACCTCGTCGGCAAGCATACCGATCATGCTCGACGAGATGTTGGCCGACAACAAGATCAAAGCGGGCGAGAAGATCGTCATGAGCGCCTTCGGCGCCGGATTCGTTTCCGCAGCCTGCCTTTGGGAATGGGAATTTTAATCAGTTGACAGTTAGCAGTTGACAGTTAGCAGTTGGCAGTTGGCAGTTGACAGTTGTAGGGTTGTCACATCGTGGCAGCCGCGTAATCAAAAAGAGAAAAATAAAAACCAACAAATATGGAAAACAGAAGAGTAGTAATCACTGGCATGGGTGCCGTTTCGCCGATTGGCAACGACCTGCCGACGATTTGGAAAAACCTGATGGATGGCTATTGTGGCATCGACTTCATCAAATCCTTCGACACCACCGACCTTCCCGTGAAGATTGCCGCCGAGCTGAAGGACTTCGACGCTGAGTCCGCCGGCGTCGACAAAGGCTTTGTCAAGCGCAACGACCGCTTCGCCATCTATGCCATGGCCGCCGCCTACCAAGCCATGAAGGACAACGAAAACCTGCAAATGGATCCTTCCCGCTTGGGCGTGTATGTAGGCTCGGGCATCGGCGGATTCGACACCATCCTGCGTGAGGTGAAGAAATACAACGACGAGGGTCCCCGCTGGATCTCGCCCTTGATGATTCCCACGATGATCGGCAACATGGCTTCGGGCAGCGTGGCCATCAAGTACAACGCCCAAGGCCCTTGCGTGCCCATCGTGACGGCTTGCGCCACGGGTACCCACTCCATCGGAGAGGCCTATCGCGCCATCAAGCACGGCTATGCCGACGCCATTATCGCGGGAGGCACCGAGGCGGGCATCAACCCCGTCGCCATCGCCGGCTTCGCCAACTGCAAGGCCCTGACCAAGTCGGAAGACCCGAAATACGCTTCGCTGCCGTTCAACAAGAACCGTGGCGGATTCGTCATCGCAGAAGGCTCTGGCATCGTCCTCCTTGAGGAATACGAGCACGCCAAGCAACGCGGCGCGACGATTTACGCCGAGCTGTGCGGCTACGGCAACTCGTGCGACGCCTACCACAACACGGCTCCGCGTCCCGACGGCACCACCCAAAGCATGGCCATCAAGCAGGCTTTGGACGAGGCGCAATACAAGGCCGGCGAGAGCCTGTACATCAACGCACACGGCACGGGCACGCCGATGAACGACAGCGGCGAGACCAAGGCCATCAAGATCGCGATGGGCGAGGAAGAGGCCCGCAAGGCACACATCAGTTCCACGAAGTCGGAGATGGGTCACGCCCTCGGTGCGGCAGGTGCCATCGAATTGATTATCAGTGTAATGACGCTTAATAACGGCATCATCCCGCCCACCATCGGCTTGGACGAACCCGATCCGGAATGCGACCTCGACTACACG